>MDSW01176934.1_pt1 | contig 10841 bp, 9 predicted proteins | sample 811171 | NCBI WGS metagenome assembly MDSW01 (sample SAMN05326641, study PRJNA326480) | marine metagenome | isolation source: seawater | place: Atlantic Ocean: North West | collected 2012 | reverse complement strand
CTCTATTATAAAATATAAATTCATCTATAATTTTTTTTTTAAAAGGTAATAAATCAGGTGTCACAAAACCTACAGAATTTTTTTTTTGAGAAGCAAAATAAATTTTAGCACCTGAATTGTTTTGTCTAATTAATTTTATTGCTGGTGTTGAGTGTATAAAATCACCAAGACTAGAGATTCTAAAAATTAGTATTTTCATAGTTTTCATGGGTTTTTTAAAAATATATTATTTATATAAAAAAAATAGTAAATGTTAATAAACTCTAGTAAGTTAATATAATGAGATTAAATTTTAATTAAATGTGTGGTTTTGTAGGATATATAAATAGAAATTTGGATCAAATAGATCCTTTTATGATTAAGAAAATGATGCAACTACAACAACACAGGGGGCCTGACGATAGTGGTTTAGCATTATTTTCTTCTAAAGAAAAATTCTCACTTACATATAATCAAAATGATTTAGAAAAATTAAATATTAAAGATGACATATCCAAATTAAATGGAGGACTAGGATTTAATAGATTAAGCGTTATCGATATTACAAAAAATGGACATCAACCAATGGCTAACGAGGACAAAACAGTTTATATCTCGTTTAATGGTGAAATATATAATGCTTTTCAGTTAAAAAATGAATTAATTGACTCTAATTATAATTTTAAAAGTAAGACTGATACTGAAATTATTTTAGTTTTATATGAAAAATACGGGTTAGAATTTACTTTAAAAAAACTTAATGGAATGTTTGCAATTTGCATTCTAGATTTAAACAAAAATCAAATTTTTTTAGCAAGAGATAGATTTGGAATTAAACCTCTTTATTATATTTTTAATGAAGATTTTTTTTCTTTTTCATCTGAGATAAAATCATTTTTAGCTATTAATAATTTCAAGTTTAAATTAAATAAAAAACATATCTCAGAATATTTTATTTTTAAATATCTCGCCCCACCCAATACACTTATTAGTGAAATAAATTTAATGTTACCTGGTGAATTGATAGTATTTGAGAAAAATAAAATAAAAAAAGAGATTTATTTCGATTTCCAAAATTATAATGAAAAAATTGATACCAAAGATAACAAGTTAGAAACATTAAAAGAAAAACTTAAACTATCTGTAAAAAGTCAATTAATGTCTGATGTTAATATTGGATGTCAACTATCTGGTGGCATAGACTCATCGCTGGTTACATTATTTGCAAAAAATTATACAAAAAAAATTGATACATTTTCAGTCATTTTTAAAGAAAAGGACCTTTCTGAGGAAATTTATATAAAAAAAGTTACTAATGATCTCAAGGTAAAAAATTATTCTTTAGAAACTAATTATAAAAATTTTTATAACGAATTATCAAGTTCTATTTGGTCTTTTGAAGCACCACTTAGTCAAATTAATTCTACTGGCATTTTTAATTTAGCTAAATTAGCTAAACCAAAAGTTAAGGTACTTTTAACCGGAGAGGGTTCAGATGAAACTCATGGTGGCTATCCAAGATTTACTAGGATCAATTTTTTTTATTTAATTAATAAAATATTAAAAAAAAATTCAATCCTTTCAAATATTGTTAGTAAAAGATTTAAAATATTCGAGTTCAACCCAATATTTAATTTAGATTTAAATGATATTATTATTTTATCATCATCTGTTCACTCATATAAAGATATTTCTAATCTGATACCTAAAATTAATATATTAGATGGTTTAGAATCGAGAAGAAATATGATCAAGTTAATTAATCTACCAGATAAGCATAAAAATCTCATTTATGAGATGAAAACCTATATGCATGATTTACTTCTTAGAACTGATAAATTAAATATGGCACACTCAATAGAAACTAGAGTCCCTTTTTTAGATAACAATTTAGTTGAATATTCTCTATCTTATTTAGCAAATTCAAATTTTGATTATTCATTTTTTCCAAATATTAACAAAAATACAAAAAAATATTTAAAAAAAATATCAACAAATTATTTTGGTAAATCATTCTCTTACCGATCTAAAAGTGGGTTTTCTTTTCCTTTAAAAAAAATTTTAAAAAGTAGTGAATTTAGAGAACCTATTGAAGATGAAATTATTCCACAGATAAAATTAAATAAGTTTTATGATTTTAATAATATTATATCAATTTGGAAAAATATTGATAAGTCAACAAATTCAGAACTAGAACTAATATTTTCAATAATTACTTTTGAAATATGGCTAAAAAAATTTAAAATTATTTTTTAATTACAAATCTATAAATTTTTGATTAATGCTAATTAAAATTTATTAAATTATGATAAATTACATATTAAAAAATTTATTTTTTAAAAAGAGATTTAAAATCCTAGAACATAAAAAAAAATTGTATCAAATTCCGAGATCCATAGATGAGATACACCAGTACCAAATTGATCATTTTAATAAAATTTGGCTTAAAACAATTACCGAGATACCTTTTTATCAACATTGGAAAAAAAAATATGATTTACCAAGCTTTATAAAAAATTTTGATGAATTAAAATATTTTCCTACACTTGAAAAAAAACACATACAAGAAAATGAAGATTTAATTTTTTTATCTTCAAAAAATTATACCCCAATTTCATCTGGAGGAAGCACTGGTAAACCTATCAGATTACCTGTATCTAAGATGGAGTCATTAAATAGCTATGCTAACCAATATTTAGCAAGAAGCTGGTGGGGTATAAAGCCATTAGATAGAATAATTTTTTGTTGGGGGCATTCACATCTATTTGGAGATGGATTAAATGGGAAAATTAATCAATATAAAAGATTGTTGTATGATTTTATTATTAACACAAAAAGACTAAATGCTTATAATATGTCTTTAGACTCAATAGATAAGTACTGTCAAATAATAAAAAAATCTAATCCAGTTATGATTTTAGGTTATACGAGTAGTATTTATAGAATTGCAAAGTATATTGATGAAAATAATATCGATATTAAAAATATTTCTGATCTCAAAGCTGTAGTAGTTACGTCTGAAACAGTAACCAACTATGATATAAATTTGATTGAAAAAATATTTAATACTCAATGTGTAATAGAATATGGTATGGCTGAAACAGGTGTAATAGCATACTCATCAAAGGAAAGTTCAAAAAATATGGAGCTATTTTGGGATACATTTATTGGAATTAAAGATGATAAAAATATTTTAAATATTACAACTATAAATGATAGGAATTTTCCACTAATAAATTATAAAACAGATGATTTAATAGAGTCAAATGATAATCTCTCTATTTTAAAAATCAAAAAAATTCTAGGTAGAAAAAATGACTTTATAAAAATAAAAGTTAAAAATAATATTATAGAAAGTCATAGTGAATTTTTTACTCACATCTTAAAGTCAATAAAAAATATCGAAAATTTTAAAATTATTCAGAAGAAAAACTTAGATATAGAAATAGAATATGTATCTATAAATGATTTTAATGTTTCAGAGATTTTTTTGAATGAAATTTGTAAAGAGTTTAATGGTGTTGATAAAAATACTTTTATTTTTAGAAGGGTAAAAGATATAGAAAAAACAATTGCGGGAAAATCTAAATGGATAGAAGTAGAAAAATAAGCAAATTTAGTTATAAAAGATTAGTAGAAAATAAATTTTTAGGAATATCATTATTTTTCTATTAATATAAGTTGGTTAATATTATTTAAAATTTAATTTATTATTATAATGAATATTGATGTTTTTCTTCCATGTAGAAGTTCTAGTGTAAGAATAAAAAATAAGAATATCAAAAAATTTTCAAATTTTAAATTTGGGTTGTTAGAACTTAAAATTTCACAACTTATAAAAATAAAAAATATAAAAAATATAGTAGTTTCAACTAATGATAAAAAAATTATTAATTTTTTGAATAAAAATAAATTTAAGAAAGTAAATGTAATAAAGAGACCAAATTATCTTTGTGGTAATACCACTAGAACAGACAGTTTAATTAAGTATGTTCCAAAAATATTAAAATCAGATCATATATTATGGACACATGTAACATCACCATTTTTTGGAAGTATTGATTATGAGAATGCAATTAAGATTTATAAAAAAAAAATTAGGATAAATGACTCACTTTTAGGAGTAAATAAAATGCAAAATTTTTTATATGATAAAACAAAACCAATTAATTTTGATAAAAAAAAAGAAAAATGGCCAAGAACACAAACTTTGAAAAAGTTATTTGAAGTAAATAATGCAATTTTTATCAATTCAAGAAAAAATTATATTAAATACGATGACAGAATTGGCAAAAAACCATTTTTACTGGAGATAGAAAAAATAAAATCATTTGATATAGACTGGCCAGAAGATTTTCTTATAGCTGAAAATATTTATGAAACATTATATAAGTAAGTAAAATGTTAAAAAATATAGTAGTCGTTATTCTCACATATAATTCGGATAAAATTATAAAGAAAACGATCAAAGCTGCAAAAAAAATTACTAATGAAATTATTATCCTTGATTCTTTTTCAACTGATAAAACATTAAAAATTGCAAAAGAATTGAAATGCCAAATTTTAAAAAAAAAATTTATCAATTATTCTCTTCAAAGAAATTTTATAATTAGTAAATGTAATAATAAATATGAATGGCAGCTACATCTTGATGCTGATGAAGTTGTAAGTAGAAAACTTGTTAACGAAATAAAAGAAATTTTAAAAATAAATAAAAAAGAGTATAGTTATTTGATTAAAAGATATCCCTTTTTTTTAAAAAGAAGATTAAGATTTGGTGGTGCCTCAAATTGGCATCAAAGATTTTTTCCTTCTAAAACAACCAAAGTTGAAGAAACAAATTATGATCAACATTTTAACTCAAAATTGAAAAGTAAAAATTTAAAAGGAATAATTTATGATTTTAATATACAGAATTTAAGTGATTGGATAATCACACACAACAGATGGTCTAACTTAAGTTTGAAAGACAATTTAACAAAAAAAAACCAAAATATTGTTAGAGGTGATTTATTTGGAAATAAAATTCAACAAAAAAGATTTTTTAAAAATTTATATTTATCATTGCCTAATATTCCAAGAGTTTTATTTTTATTTATTTATAAATATGTATTTTTATTTGGTTTTCTTGATGGAAAACCAGGTTTCTACTATGCTGTTTTAAATTCTCTTTGGTTTAGAATGCTTATTGATGCAAAAAAATATGAAAAAAAAATAAATAAAAGAAAATATGAAGAAATTTATTAACATTTTAAAAAAGGACCATTTTTTAATTGGTGAAATATTTATAAATGAGGTTATTAATTTTTATTTACATTTCATTTTTATAATACAAAATATTTTTGGTCATTATAAATTTTTAAAAAAAAACATAGAACTAAAAAATATTTATGAAAATAAAAGGATAATTATAATTGCTAATGCTCCATCTATAAATAACTTTGATTTAAAGAAAGCAAAAAATGAAGTTTCAATAATGGTAAATAGATCATTTATGCACCCAGATTATGAAATTATAAAACCTAATTTTCATGTAATTGTTGATCCAAAATTAGCTTCTGGACAATGGCCTCTAGAATATATTGATATTGTTTTCAAAAAAAACCCCAATGTAAAATTAATATTAAATGCAAATTGGTATCATTTAGAAAAATTTAAAAAGTTCAGGGAAAATAATAATGTTTACTGGGTAAAATCTAAATTTACCTCTTTATACTTTAAAAAACTTAATTATAATCTTTGTAGTATTTTTTCAACATTAGGAGTAACTGGGAATGCAGTAAGTTTAGCATCTTATCTTGGTTCAAAAAAAATATATATTTTAGGAATGGAACTAAACGGCGTTATTAAAATGCTCAACAATGAGGCTAGTCATTTTAATGGTAAAGATATTGATTATGATCAACATTCTATATTAGATTGGTCAAGAGATTTAGGACATAACGCTAGGGGGTTGCGTTATTGGTATATTTTTTCTGAAACTTTAAAAAAAAATAATATTCATTTAATCAATTTATCTAATACTGGTCTTTTTAATTTTGTTCCTAGTGAAGATTTTAATCAATTATTTTAGTGAACAAAAAAAAAGTAAAAATTTTAAGAATTATATCATCGCTAGATCCAAAATTTGGAGGTCCGACAAGAGGAATAATCGAAACCTCAAAGCAATTAATTGATAGTGGAATTGATACTGAAATATTAACGCTTGATAAAAATAAATTTAATTATCCGAAAATAAAGATACATAATATAAGCTCATTTATTTTTAACAAATATAAATTCAGTTTAGAATTAATTAGATGGTTAAAAAAAAATAAAAAAAAATATGATTTATTTATTATACATGGTTTATGGCAATTTCAAACTTTGGCAGCTAGAATTTGTTTAAATAAAAAATATGTAGTTTTTGCTCATGGTCAATTAGATCCTTTTTTTAAATTAAATTTTGTAAAACGTTTAAAAAAACAATTTTATTGGAAAATAATTGAAAAAAAAAATTTGTTAAATTCAAGATCACTTTTAATTACTTCTATTGGAGAAAAAAATTCTTTAAACAAAACTTATGTAAATACCTCTAATATTAAAAAAAAAATAATTAAGTATGGAATCTATAAAGAAAAATTTAATGAAAAAAAAGTTTTAACTAAATTTTATAACAAATTTCCACAATTAAAAAAAAAGGATTTCTATTTATTTTTAGGGAGATTTGATGAAAAAAAAGGTTGTGAAATTATAATCAATTCAATTAAATTTTTAAAAAAAGATTTTAATTCCAAAATATTATTGGCAGGGCCAATAAATAAAACAAAATATGAAAAAAAATTGTTAAAACTTATAAAAGAAAATAAATTAGAGGAAATAATTATATTTTCACATGCACTTTATAGAGAAGAAAAATGGGGTGCTATTAAAGCTTCAAAAGCTATGATTTTACCCTCACATGGTGAAAACTTTGGTATTTCATTGGTTGAAGCTTTGAGTTTAAAGAAACCAGTAATTACTACTGATAAAGTAAATATAAGCAAAGTAATAAAAAAATTTGATGCAGGTTTAATATCAAAAAACAATTTGAATAGTTTTAAATATAAATTAAAAAAATTTGAAAACTATAAACAAAAAAAGATATCTATAATTTCTAAAAATGCTTTTACTTGTTTTAAAAAAAATTTTGATCTTGCTAACAAAAATGAAAGTTTTTCTAAAACTATAAAAAAATTAATAAATGATTATGAATAAAATAAAAAAAATAATTAAATGTTTTATATATCCTCAGTTTTTCAAAAGTTATATTAATTTTGTATGTCCTTTATTTGAGTTAGTGCCATTGTTAAATAAAATAGATAACATAAATACAATAATTGATATAGGCTCAAACAAAGGTCAGTTCTCAACATTAGTAAGATTTTTTTTTCCTAATGCAAAAATTTATTCTTTTGAACCTCAAAAAAAATATTTGGCTATTCAAAAAAAAATTTTGAAAAAAAAAAATATTCGTTATTTTAATATTGGTCTTGGAAATAAAAAAAGTTTAAAAAAATTTTTTATAACATTAAGAGAAGATAGCTCTTCTTTTTTAAAACCATCCAAGATAAATAGCAAAAATTATAAAATAAAAAAAATAAAGAAAATAAATATAGATAGATTAGATAATTTGATTAATACAAAAAAAATAAAAAAATCAATCCTTATTAAAATTGATGTACAAGGTTATGAATTAGAAGCGCTTAAGGGTGCAATAAAGCTTTTAAAAGTAGCAGATTATTTGATTACAGAAATTTCCTATCAAAAAATATATGATAATCAAGTTTCTAATATTGATTTATTAAATTTTTTAAAGCAACAAAATTTTAAAAAACTATTAATAGCTAACGAAACTAAATTTAATGATAATGTTTTTCAATCAGATATATTATTTGTAAATAAAGGTAGATGAAATTTACAGTATTCATTCGTGGAAGAGGTTGGGCATTTCAATTGGCAAACTCTCTATATAAAAAAAATTATTTAAAATATCTTGTCACTAGTTATCCAAAATTTGTTGTAAATAAATATGGTATACCAAATAATAAAACTAAATCTTTTTTTTTACTTGAGATAATTGTTAGAGGGATAAGAAAAATTGAAAACTTTTTGAAAAATATTAAAATTATTTTAAACCCTGCTAATATAGGCGATGTTCTGGCTGATATAATTTATAGTAAATTTTATAAAATAAAATCTGATGTATATATTTTGGGATTTGGAAATTCATCTTCTCGGCTAATCCATCTTGCAAAAAAAAAAAGAATTATGACAATATATTTTTTGAACAATAGTTCACCTAAATTTAGATCAAAGTTAAAAGATGAGTATATAAAAATGGGACTAAGTAATTATTACACTAAAGAAAAATCAAGTCTTACAAAAAGAATAAATAAAAATATTCAAGACGCAGACTATGTTGGCTGCATATCCTCATTTCAAAGAGATACTTATGTTGACGAAGGTATTTTAGATAAAAATAAAACATTAACAACTATTATGGGCGTAGATACGTCTGTTTTTTATCCTAGAAAAATATCAAAAGATAAATTTATTGTAATTTCAGTTGGAAATGATTTTGTGAGAAAAGGTTTTAAATATTTAATTGATGGTTTTAATGAATTAAATTTAAAAGATTCAGAATTATGGTTGGTAGGAGATATTGATAAAAATTTAGTTTCAAAAGTTGTAAAACTTAATAAAAATAATATTCTTATTAATTCTGTCAATGAATTTGATCTTCCAAACTATTATAGTAAAGCATCTGTATTTTGCCTTCCTACATTAGAAGAAGGTGCCCCAGCAGTTATTTCTCAAGCAATGGCTTGTGGTCTTCCGATAATTGCTACGAAAAATTGTCAGGCGCCTGATGTATTAGATAATGGAAAAAACGGATTTATAGTTGAAGAAAAAAATTCTAAAGCTATAGGAAAAAAAATTGATTTTTTTTATAAAAACAGAGATGAGGCGAGAAAGATGGGTGAGGCTGCCGCAAATTATGCTAGTGAAAAACTCTCTTATGATGCAATGACAAAAAACATAATAGATTTTTTTGAAAATATTAAAAAAAAATGAATTTAGGAAAAATATTTAATAATAGTATTTTCAAGAACGCTTCATCTCTTACGTTTAATCAGGCAATTCAAGTATTGATACAGCTTTTTTTTATTCCTCTATATTTAACTTTTTGGGATTTAAATACTTATTCAGAATGGATAATAATTACAACATTTACTACTTTACTGGCAATTAGTGAATTTGGATTAGCTTCATTTGGTTTAAATTTAACAATAATACTAAATAAAGAAAATAAAATTAAAAAATGTAATGAAACTATTCAAAATATAATATTTTTTAGTACACTATTTATATCTTTCACTATATTATTTATTTTAAGTTTAGATTTTTTTTTCGATTTTCAAAAAATTTTTAATATTACCAGTATAGAAAAATCAAATTTCCAAATTATAGTTTTATTTATTTTATTAAGATATTTAATTCAATCTAATATGAATTTCATCAATGGTCTTTATAGAATAAATCGTAAATTCCATATTTCAAATTATATGAAGTCCTTTTTTGTTATAACTGAAATAATATTAATTTTTATAGTTTTATATAATGGAGGATCAATACTAGAAGTAAGTTTAATAAGTTTATTGAATTATTTTTTTGCTTTTTTTATAGTTGTGATTTTTGTTAAAAAAGAATTTAAGTGGTTAAAGATTTTAAATTTAAGTAACATAAATAAATCTTTTATAAAAAAAATTTTCTACCCATCTTTATCTTTTATGACTGGCAATGTAAGCAAAGGTTTTATTGCTCAAGTTACAATTGTAATATTGAATTTTTTTACCACTGATGCTTTCATAATATTTTACAATTCTTTAAGACTAATTATTAATGGTGGAAGGCAATTTATTAATATTATCTCTTCTTCATATTATCCAGAGATTACAATTTCTTATGGAGAAAAAAAATTTAGTAAAATATCTAAACAATTTTATTCAATGTTAAAATATAATTTTTATACTTCATCTATAATATTTATTGTTCTAATTTTATTTATAAAAGAACCCTTCTTAATATGGACTAAATATGCAGTAGATTGGAATTTTAATTTTTTTTTATTCTTTATTATTTCAAATTTTATAGAATGGTTGGGTATTCCAATTATGACTCTCCCTTATGCTATTAATAAAGCAGAAATACTTAATAAAGCATTTATGCTGACAATGTTTTTATATACATTTATTCTTTTGATAGCTATGCCATTAATAAGTTATCATTCAATACCATTAGCATTATTTCTTATAAACACTTATCTTATAATTCAAAGTATGATTAAAGTTAAATCAATCACTAATCTTAATTTTTAATGATTTTTATTTTCATTTTTTTGGGTCTTTTTCTTTTTTTATTTAATAGAAAAGAACCAGAGAAAATTATAACTGCATTGTTATACTTATTTCCTTTTTTTGGATTAATTGCTAATAACCTTGAGCCATTCAGTAGCACAAGAATAACTTCTATCTTTTATGACTTTGTTTTCATAATACCAATATATCTATCTCTTTTTACAAAAAAACTTAATTATGGTTTGTTTAGTATGATGCCAGCAAATTTAAAATTTGCTTTCTTTTTTATTTTTTTAATAATATTAATACAATTTTTTAACCCATATAATTCAATGTCATTTTTGGCAAAAATTATTGGATTTAAAGTTTGGCTTTTTTATTATTTAATGGTTCCAGCTGGATTTTATTATATAAAAGATAAAAACCAATTAGTTGATATTTGTAAATTATTATCAAAAATATTAATAATACCTTGTAGCCTAG
>MDSW01174770.1_pt1 | contig 10841 bp, 14 predicted proteins | sample 811171 | NCBI WGS metagenome assembly MDSW01 (sample SAMN05326641, study PRJNA326480) | marine metagenome | isolation source: seawater | place: Atlantic Ocean: North West | collected 2012 | reverse complement strand
TAGTTAGATCAAAAAAACTGCGCGCTTTACCTGTGCCGCAATTAAATAGTCCATTAACATTAGGCGTATTCAGCAACCAAATTATTATGTCAACACAATCATCAATCCAAACAAAGTCACGTAATTGTCCGCCATTTTCATAAACTGGGTTATGCGATCTAAATAAAACCGAAGCCATCCCATCAAGAGCATTAGGAAAAACTTGAGAGGCAACGCTTTGCATACGACCCTTATGATACTCGTTAGGACCATAAACATTAAAAAACTTTAGCCCTGCCCATTGGGGTGGACATGGTTCATTTGCCTTAAGTATCTTTGCAATACGATGATCAAATAAATTCTTACTCCACCCATATGCATTTAGAGGCCGAAGAGCCGCCAAAGCTTCAATCGATCCATCATCGTCGAAGCCTCTGGACCCATCTCCATAAGTAGCCGCTGAGGAAGCATAGATAAAACGAACTTTTTGATTAGCGCACCATTCCCATAGATCTATTGAAAGACGAAAGTTTGTATCAAAGATCAGATCAACATCAGTCTCAGTTGTTGAGGAAATTGCACCCATATGGATTATGGTTTCAATATTGGATGAATTATCTTCTAGAAATTCAAACAAATAATCAGGTGATATAACATCCCATAAGTCTCGCTTACCTATGTTGCGCCACTTATTACTCTCACTTAGCCAATCACAAACGACGATCTTTCCTAGATTTAAGCGCTCTAAAGCCCAAACAATATTTGAACCAATAAACCCAGCTCCACCAGTGATAATATACATTGCTGACGTTCCACTTTTATATCAGATACTTATAAATCCCTAGACACATAGTCGCAAGTTAAGCTGCTATATTAGCTCATTGCGTTTAACGACGACTAATAACATAATAAATAAGAATTACGAATAATAGGAGAATTCAATTGCAAACAAGAGCTAAAATATTTGACGATATTGCTAAAGTAACAGGCGGTGCTGTTTCAACTCTGAATGGTATAAAAGAAGAGGTTGAAAATATAGTACGTCAACAAATTGAACGTATCCTTGTTGATGCCGATGTAGTTCCTAGAGAAGAGTTTGAAATTGTTAAATCTATGGCTGCTAAAGCAAGGAGAAAACAAGAAGAAATGGAAATGCGGATACAACAACTTGAGAAAAAAATTAATAAGAAAAAATCTAAACCAAAAGCTAAATAATTAAGAAAACCAAGATACTTACTTACCTAAAAGACCTTATCCACAGAAAAATCGTTTGTCTCGCATTCAAACCCTTGCGCACGTGATCTGCTTAGGGCAATCTATACCTAGTGTAAACTTATGCTAATTTATCAACATTTAGTATGTAGTACTATATATATGGTTGATTTGTATAATTCTGGTTCCTGCCCTCAAAGGGCATTTAAAAAAAGGGGCGCGATCATGGCAACTCTTAACGTTCAGCACGAAACCATCAACTCAAATCCACTAGATACCGTAGAACATCTGATCGAGTGCAATGACTGGGCCTTTGATAGAAGCGGTGATAATGAAATAGCATTTCAAGTTCCAGGGACTTGGTGTGATTACAGTCTTTTTTTCGCCTGGAATGAAGATGTTGGTGCAATACATTTTAGCTGTGCTTTTGATATGCGTGTGCCTGATGAACGTAGGGTTCTTGTTTATGAGCTGTTGGCAATGGTTAACGAAAAATTATGGATGGGTCATTTTGGAGTTTGGACAGACGAGGGACTGCCAATGTTCCGTCATGCTATGCCCATGCGAGGAACTAAAGGGCCAACTCTAGACCAAATTGAAGACCTTATAGATGTGGCTATCATGGAATGTGATAGATTTTATCCAACTTTTCAGCATGTAGTGTGGGGTGGAAATACAGCAACTGAGGCTATTTCAGCAGCGATGATTGAAACTGTAGGCGAAGCCTGAAGGATATTTTCTATTGTCTAATTCATTAATTCTTGTCGGTTGTGGCAAGATGGGATCAGCACTCCTCAGTGGTTGGATTAAGCAGGGGATAAATTCGGCTGATATTACTGTTATAGAACCATTTAACGACATATCTTCAATGGTCTCCGAGAAATTTGGTGTCAATATTATTTCAGGACCAAATAACATACCATCAAGCAATACCGTAAGAACGGTTGTTTTTGCCATTAAGCCACAATCTATGGATAAAAGTATTCCTAATTATGCACGTCTTGTCGACGCAAAAACAGTTTTCTTATCAATCGCCGCAGGTAAAACTATTGATTATTTTCAAAATAGTTTAGGGACTCAAGCAGCTATAGTTCGTGCAATGCCTAACACACCGGCAGCAATTGGTCGTGGAATTAGCGTAGCCTTTGGAAACTCTAATGCCTCTAGGGAACAAAAGCTAAGTTGTGAAAATCTTTTGCAAGCTGTTGGCACGGTAGTTTGGATTAAAGACGAAGGATTATTAGATGCTGTAACCGCTCTATCTGGAAGTGGCCCAGCTTATGTATTTGCGCTCACCGAATGTATGGCAGAAGCAGGTATAGAAGCTGGATTACCAAAAGCACTTGCCCACCAATTAGCACGTGAGACTGTTACAGGTGCAGGCGAACTTCTGTACAGAACCTCAGAAAGTGCCTGCGACTTACGTATTAATGTCACGAGCCCTGGCGGTACTACTGAAGCAGCACTGGAAATATTATTGTCAGAAAAAGGCTTAAGGGAATTATTAATTCGGTCTATTAAAGCCGCAAAAAAGCGGTCTCGAGAACTAGCAAGTTAATTTTTTTTTCAAAGCTGATTGCCAACTAGCCCAAAAATCGGCAATGATAGAATCTTATTGAACACTAAAAATAGGCGCTATAATGGGAATAAAGCCTAAAAAAATAAACCAGTCTGCTAAAAATAAAGCAGATCCCTATAATCATATTATTAACACGGCACTCAACCTTGCTGTAGAAAATGGTTGGCAAGGTCTCTTGCTGACCGAAATTGCAAAAGAAGCAGACTTATCATTAGCAGATCTGTATATTCACTTTCCTAATAAAATGGCTATTTTAAATGGGTTTCAAAAAAGAACTAATGATAGCATTCTCCGCGCAGGAGTAGAAATAGGATCATCTCACCGAGATCAGTTGTTTGGTGTTTTAATGCGTCGTTTTGATATTTTGAATCCCTATAAAGATTCTATTCGATCAATTTTACGTGATATAGCGTTTGACCCTGTTACATCTATGATGCAGGCCCCTCAACTATATATTTCTATGAGTTCAATGCTTGAAGCAGCCGGTATTAGTTCTAGTGGAATTGTTGGCATACTTCGCGTTAAAGGTCTTATTTTGATTTACATGCGTTCCCTAAAAGTTTGGTTAAACGATGATAGTCAAGATTTATCAGAAACTATGGCAACTTTAGACCGTGACTTAGCTCGTGCAGACCGTTTGTTAGGAATGCTAAATCATTAAAAAATTTTAAGAATTGAGTCTTCTAAAAATACCCAACTTAAATTAAAATTCGAATGCAGATCAACATTGATGATTTTAAAAAAATAGATATACGGGTCGGCACAATAGTACGTGCAGAATCCTTTTTCGAAGCTCGAAAACCCGCAATAAAGATTTGGATAGATTTCGGATCTGAAATTGGGGAAAAGAAGACATCAGCTCAAATAGCTAATCACTATGATCAGCATACTCTACCCGGAAGACAAATTGTTGCAGTTGTTAATCTTCCAAGCCGGCAAATTGGAAATTTTATGTCAGAGGTTTTGTTACTTGGATTTCAAAATTTTAATAAAGAAGTAATCCTTATTAAACCTGATGAAATGGTACCAAACAGAAGAAAGCTCTATTAATTTGATTGAAGCTATAAAGGAATCTTCAAGCAAACACGTAATCCGCCATTTGGAGCTCTTCCTAGAATTATATCCCCACCATGACCGCGTATAATATCTCTGGCAATAGTCATTCCAAGTCCTACTCCCCCAGTACCAACATTTCGTGAACCTTCAATTCGGTAAAAAGGCTTAAAAACCTCCTCATACTGGCCTTCAGATATCCCTGGGCCATCATCATCAATAGTAACTTCAATAAACTCTCCACGCTTTCCAGCACGCACAAGTACGTGATCAGCAAATTGAGTGGCGTTATCAATTAAATTAGTTAAACATCGCCTTAATGCTTTTGGTCTATAAATAGCTATTAACTGACCTTCTGTATGAAAATCAATTATACCACCTTTTCTTCGTGCTTGAGATGCAACTTCACTCAAAAGAGAAGTAATATTTGAACTCTTAGGATTTTCTGAACCTTCACCTCTAGCAAAGGCTAAATAACCATCTAGCATGTGTTCCATTTCAGTTATATCTGACTTTAGATCTTTTGTGCTTTCACTATCACTCAACATTTCTAATTGTAACTTCATTCGAGTTAGCGGTGTTCTAAGATCATGTGAAACTCCTGCCAACATGTCAGTTCGCTGGCTAATATGAAGTCCAATGCGTTCACGCATTGCTAAAAAAGCCATCGAAGCCTGACGAACTTCAGTAGCACCTTCAGATTTAAAAGTAGCCATATCTCTCCCTTTTCCAAAATTTTCCGCGGCAACAGCTAATCGCCGAATTGGCTTGACCTGATTACGCATAAAAAAAGTGGCAACAACAAATAGAATCAGAGAAGTTCCAACCATCCAAATCACAAAAACGTAAGCTGTTGAACTAAACATTCTCTTTCGAGTAGTAGAAATATTTAAAACTCCAGATGCTAATTGAACATCAATAAAAATAAGGCGTTCACTCTTCGTTGAATTCAGTATAAAAGGCTTGGATACATGAGACTCCATAGCTCGGGCCAGCATTCTTTCAGCTAAGCCTTTTGGGGAAGAGGAAATATTGGGCAATACTGCCCCTTCCTTAAGCGACACGACCAATTCCATATTAGAAGCTGCAATATTAAATATATTTTCTCGTTCCCTAATATTTGAGGCGCTACGCATTAGGCTTATCACTGCGGCAATATCACCGGCTACTCCACGGGCCAGCTTAAGTGTAACTTTATCCCAATGAGTTTCATAAAAAAGTGCAGCTGAAACTAGTTGTAAGATCACAAGGGGGGCTACAATTATTAGGAGGGAGCGTCCCAATAAACTCTTAGGAAGATATTTTTTAATAGTAAATTTCATTGAATTTACAGGCAAATTTTTTGATCAATCCGGTCTAAGAACATAGCCTTTACCCCTAACAGTTTGCAGGTATCGTGGAACTTTAGCATTCTTTTCTATTTTACGCCTAAGACGGGTTACTTGAACATCGATTGCTCGACCATCCCCACTTGCGCCGGTCAAATTAATAAGTTCTTCGCGACTAAGTATTTCACCAGTATGACTTGCCAGCGCCCCCAATAATGCACCTTCAACATCAGTAAGTCTCACTTGCTGTCCGTCACGGTTAAGTTCTCCTCGTTCTAATGAGAAAGTAACTTCTCCCATTTGTACAACTGGAAGTTCTTCTTTAATCTTAGGCAAACGCCTAAGAATACTATTTAGACGTAACAAAAGCTCCTTAGGCTCAAATGGTTTTATAAGATAATCATCAGCACCTTGTTCTAGTCCCTCAATACGATTTTCAGGTTCACCCATAGCGGTAAGCATTAATATTGGTATCTTACTTCTAGTACGAAGTTCTTTAGCAAAATCTAGTCCACTTTCACCAGGCATCATTAAATCTAGAATAATTATATCAAATGCAAAGATTAACATTTTGCTTCGAGCATCGGCTGAATCTTTTGCTGTAACTACCATAAATCCATGCTCGCCAAGATATTTTCCTAAAAGATCACGTAAACGATTATCATCGTCAATGACAAGAACGTGAGGAAACTCTTCTTTCATAGGGAATATTCCTTTAAGCTAGTCCTCATTTTGCAACCGATGGCAAATTAAAACTGAGCTTAATTTTTTTGCGATCATCTTTATTAATTATACCTCTAAGCACAACCTCAAAACCCTTAACTGCGTTAGGACCTGCCTCGAGATATGCACCACCAATCCAATGACTTTGGCATTTGGTAAGCTTATATTCTAGCTCTACACCTTTTTTTGAAAGAAATAGGTGACGTCGCCTACGATCTGCATTTTGTTTACGTTGAATAATGAAATCTTCCAAAATTAGTACACTCAGAACTCGGGATAAGCTTTGTTTAGTTATTTTAAGAATATCTAATAATTCTGTGACAGTAATACTAGGATAGGCGCCAACAAAATAAATTACTCGGTGATGAGCTCGACCAAAACCAAATTCTTTAAGTATTGCATCAGCTATTCCAGTAAAGTCTCTATAAGCATAAAACAGTGACTCTATTGTATTGCGTAATTCTTCATCAGCTAAAAAATAGGGCTTGGATTCAATTTTTTTGACGGCTTTATCGGCCATGATTGCAGCTCCCCAAAGGTTGCATCCGAATGGCACTTTATAATAAGTCAGTGTTATTGATATAATTGCCCAATAATGGTACTTAACGCAAAAACATTTTATTAAATTGTGCTTTAGTGAAAGAACATTTCATGGAGTCTGTTCCCTTTGATAACCGCGATGGCTTGATCTGGTTTAACGGTGAACTAGTTCCCTGGCGCAACGCAAAATTGCACGTCTTAAGTCATGCTCTTCATTACGCATCTTCAGTTTTTGAAGGAGAACGTTCTTATGCAGGAAAAATATTCAAATTGACTGAACATACAGAAAGGCTGGTTTTTTCTGCTAAAGAACTTGGTTTTAATTTACCTTATACAGTGTCTGAAATAGATGCTGCGTGTATTGAAGTTTGCAATGTAAATAACATTATTAATGGCTACATTCGACCAATAGCTTGGCGAGGTTCGGAGATGATGGGCGTTTCAGCACAAGACACTCGCATAAATGTTGCAATTGCAGCTTGGGACTGGCCCTCTTATTTTTCGCCACAAGCACGTATGAAGGGTATTCGTCTTAAAACCTCTAAATGGAGAAGGCCATCGCCTGAAACTGAACCTGTTCATGCAAAGGCTGCAGGATTGTATATGATTTGTACATTATCAAAGCATAATGCTGAGGAAGAAGGTTACGACGACTGCCTAATGTTAGATTGGCGCGGACAAATTGCTGAGGCCACAGGTGCAAATATCTTTTTAGTATTTGGTGATGGTAAACTACATACACCTATACCAGACTGCTTCCTCAATGGAATTACCCGACAAACAGTAATTGATCTAGCGGCTACTCGTGGAATTGACGTTGTTGAAAGAGCTATAATGCCTATTGAATTAAATGATGCGACAGAAATTTTTCTTACTGGCACGGCTGCTGAAGTTACGCCAGTAGGATCTATTGATGAGTTAAATTTTAACGTCGGTGATATTAGCAAATGGATGATGGACGATTATGACAAGATTGTAGGAAAAATATAAGCCTTATAAAATATATTATAACTTTTCATCCGAAGTTATTAGTAATGTTTCTTCTAAATTCTTTGTAATAAATTTATAAGCATCATCTACTGTGTTAGTGATTAAAAATAAATCCAGATCCTCAGTTTCAATAGTTCCATATTTAACTAATGTATCCAGGTTAATTGCATCATTCCAGAAGTCTGATCCGTAAAGAACTACCGTAATTGGTTTTTCTAATTTGCCCGTCTGGATAAGGGTTAGCACTTCAAACAATTCGTCCATAGTACCAAACCCCCCAGGAAACACGACTATTGCTCTAGCAAGATAGAGAAACCAAAATTTACGCATAAAAAAATAATGAAATTCAAAATTTAATTCGCGGGTGATAAATTGGTTATCAAACTGCTCAAAGGGCAGCGAAATATTGAGACCGACGGTAATACCTTCTGCTTCAGTTGCGCCACGATTAGATGCTTCCATTATGCCAGGGCCGCCACCTGAACAAATAATAAAACGTCTATCGCTACTTTCAATACTCTTCGACCAATTCGTTAATCGAAAAGATAATTCGCGAGCATCTTCATAATAACGGGACATTTTTAGATCCCGCTCAGCTACTTTTAAACAAGTACCATTAAATTTAGCTTCTTCTAGATTCTTTTCTGCATCTTTACGTGATTTAGTTCGAGCTGAACCAAAAAAAACTACTGTATCCTTAACTTTAAGCTCTTCGAAACGGGTCTCTGGCTCGATATATTCAGATAAAATTCGAATTTCTCTCGCAAAGGGAGAGTTTAAAAAATCTGAATTTTTATAAGCTTTTTTAGGCCATTCATCTTTATAATTCTTGTAAACCAAAGCTCTTACCTTTTTTTAAGCCAATTTTTGGCTGCGACCTCGTCTGAACTCAGAGCATTAACCCATTGTCCTCCATTAGGAGTTTCTTCTAGCTTCCAGAATGGTGCTTTCGTTTTCAGCCAATCAATTAGAAATTGTGTTGCCTCTATTGCAGCTTTTCGATGAGCTGAAGCTGCTGCAACCATAACAATTCGGTCACCAGGATTTAGCTTGCCATATCGATGAATGATTAAAGTTTCAGATAAATCCCAGCGATTAAGGGCCTCTTCTTCAATTTTTACTAGGGCTTTTTGTGTCATTGAAGGATAGTGCTCTAAGGTCATCGAACTTACTGTATTCTCACCGGCTATATCTCTAACAAGGCCAATAAAACAACTAATGCCACCAATATTTAGTTTTCTATTAGTCAATTTATTTAATTCTTGTCCAACATCAAAATCCTCAGCCTGCACTCTAATCAATGCTCTAACCTCCTGTCATTGGTGGGAAAAAAGCTATTTCATCTTTATGTTTGACCGGATGTTCGAAACTAACATGCTCTTGATTAACCGCAACACGTATTAAAGACGTATCAGCAAATGCCTCAGCGTAGCCTCCACCACGACTAATTTGCCATTTAATCAAATCTGCCACAGTAGAAATGCTAACAGGAGGGGATACTTCTTCACTTTGGAGCCCAGCCTTTTCTCTAAGCCAAGCAAAATATAGTAGTTTCACTAGCTTACCTTCCTATTACTTCGTTAAAAGGCAAAAAAGGTACCTTAGTACCTTTTTTGATTATGTCCGTATTTTCGTCTAATTCAATTAGACCATCTGCCTCTACCATGGAGGTTAAAATTCCAGCACCAGAAGGGATATGTTTCATAGCTATAGGGATACCACCTTCAATATTTTTTAGTTTAACACGTGCCCACTCACGTCGGCCTTTTTTCTTTTTATATTCAAAATTAGACTCAACAAGGAAATATTGTGCCTTTGTTTTAGCAGCTCCCGATAATAACAAAACTAGAATCCGACCAATAACCATAAAAGTTACCATGGCTGCAACTGGATTTCCTGGGAGCCCAAGGAAGGCAACATCACCTACCTGTCCAAGTGCTATAGGACGTCCTGGTTTAATTGCTAAGCGCCATAAATTTATTTTCCCCAATTTCTCGACTGCATCCTTTACATGATCCTCCTCGCCAGCTGACACACCTCCAGAAGTAACCAATAAGTCATGACTAGTTGCTGCTTTAGAAAGGGCTTCAATTATTAAATTTGTATCATCTGGTAAAATTCCTAGATCACTAACCTCACAGCCATTACTTTTCAGAAGAGCTATTACTGCATGACGGTTGGAGTCAAATATACAGCCTGGATCTAACTCTTTTCCAGGATCACATACTTCATCTCCAGTCGAAAAGACAGCTACTCGTAGTGGCTTAAATACTTTTAAAGTATTGTATCCAACAGAAGCAGCTAAACCTATCTCCTGAGGCCTAAGCCGTTGACCTAATTTAATGATTACATCTCCAGTTTTAATATCTTCTCCAGCAAAACGACGGTTTGCTCCAGACTTAAGGCCTTCTGGTAGAATTACAAATTCACCATGAGGTGTTTTCTCAATGACACAATCCTCGTCCATAAAAATAGTATCTGGTTCATGTTTTTCTCCTTGAGGCATAGGAGCACCTGTAAAGATACGTAACGCTTCACCATTTTTAGCAATACGGTCTAATGGATGTCCGGCAGTAATTCTTCCTGTTACTGGAAGCCGAGTTTCTCTATCAGTATTAAGATCATTAAAAAAAACGGCATATCCATCAACAGCACTATTGTTATGAGGTGGGACATTCTTCTCAGAAATTAAATTCTCAGCCATGAAGCGCCCATGGGCCAGATGTAATGGAACATTTTCTATAGCCACTACTGAATTAACATTCTTTTCTAATAGATTGAGAGCATCCCCTAGATCTATTAAATCCTCACCAAATGCAAAGCAATCATCCTTAAGCTGTGCCATTACCCCCCCCCAACCTCTAGACCTGTTTGCTCAATGATAAAATCAGCAACAGCTTTTATATCATTCAAATTGATAACTATAATATTTTTATCAATTAAATCAGCAAGGTCGGAGTTTTGCGCATTACTTGCTACAGCAATAATACTTTGATCCCCTTCAGCAAGTAATGGCTTCCCAACAGCTGGGCGAAATACCTCCAACTTTTGATGACTATGTTTTTTAAAACCTTCGATTAATACTATATCAACATTTTCCATACGTTCTAAGAGCTGCTCTATTGAAGGCTCTTTAGTTTTTCTATTTTCATGAAGGATTGCCCACCGACTAGAGCCAGTGATTAGAACCTCTTTTGCACCAGCTATTCGATGCTCAAAAGAATCCTTACCCTTTCTATCAATATCAAAATTGTGGTGTGTATGTTTCATAGTTGAAACTGAATATCCACGACTGATTAATTCTGGTAAAAGAGCTGTTACAAGTGTTGTTTTTCCGGACCCACTCCAGCCTACAAGACCAAAAATTTTCACAATTCTTTTCCATCTTGAATAGATTCCGAGACCTTTTTATCACCTGGGCCCAAATCAGTTTCTAT
>MDSW01153332.1_pt1 | contig 10841 bp, 11 predicted proteins | sample 811171 | NCBI WGS metagenome assembly MDSW01 (sample SAMN05326641, study PRJNA326480) | marine metagenome | isolation source: seawater | place: Atlantic Ocean: North West | collected 2012 | reverse complement strand
GGGATGCTTACAAACTGGGGAACAATATCTAATTCAATCAAAAAATTAAATAAAATTAATTTAGATTTATCTTCTGAAAATAGAGGTTTTACGAAGAAAGAATTACTCAAAATGAGCGGACAAAGAGACAAACTTCAACGATCTCTCGGTGGAATTGCAGAAATGAAAAAAATTCCTGATCTCGTATTTATCATTGATACAAACTATGAGTCTTTGGCAATTAAAGAATCAATTAAACTTGGAATACCAATTATAGCAATACTTGATAGTAACTCAGATCCTGATGGAATAGATTTTCCTATACCAGGAAATGATGATGCCAGAAGATCTATAGATTTATATTGTAATCTTTTGTTGGAAACTATTAATAATGCAAAAAAAGATATTCCCAACGAAGCTGAAAAAAAAGCTGAAATCAAGGAATTAAAAAATGAAAGTAAATCAAATAAATCACAATCTGATTTAAAGTCTGAAAAAAAAAATATCTAACATTAAATAAATTATATTTAAATGAGTGACATAGAAAATATTAAAAAATTGAGACAATTAACAGGTGCTGGTTTTAAAGATTGCAACATAGCTTTAAAAGAAACAAAAGGTGATTTAGATAAAGCAACCGAAGTATTGAGAATAAAAGGAATTGCTAAAGCTTCAAAAAAAATGTCTAGAGATGCCAAAGAAGGTGTCATTGTAGTTACTGGAAACTCTGAGAAAAGTTCAATCATTGAAGTAAATTGTGAAACAGACTTTGTAGCAAAAAATGAAGATTTTATTTCGTTCGTAAAAGAATTAAGTGAATTAAATAATAATTGTTCATCAAATATAGATAAACTAAAAAAATCTGATATGAAAAATGGCAAATCCGTAGAGGAAAATTTAGTATCATTAATAGCAAAGATAGGTGAGAAAATTACTATAGGTAGAAACAAAACTATAAATATTGAAAATACTAAAAATTACACATATCAACATTCAGTAATTAAAGATAATGTTTCAAAATTAGCAGTGATTTTATCATTAAAGTGTAAAAATATTACTGATGAAATAGATTTATTTGGAAAGCAATTAAGCATGCATATTGCTGCATCAAACCCTATAGCTTTAACCCAAGATAAAATTAGTGATGAAATTTTAAAGAAAGAACAAGAACTTATTACTGAAGAACTAAAAAACTTAGGTAAAACGGATGAAATTGCAAAAAAAATTAGTATTGGTAAAATGAATAAATTTAAACAAGAAAATAGTTTAATGACACAAGATTGGGTAATGGATCCTAAAAAAAAGGTTAGCGATATAATAAAAGAAATTAATAATGAGGACTTAAGTATAATTGAGTTTATAAGGATTAAAATTGCAGAATAATGTTTAAAGAAAATGCTTATAAAGACAAAATGTCTAAAACATTGGATGTATTTGCAAAGGAGCTTTCATCATTAAGAACAGGGAGAGCCAATTCTAATATGTTAGATTTGGTAAAAGTTGATGTATATGGTCAACAAATGCCCATAAATCAACTAGGTAGCATAACTACCCCAGAGTCTAGAACTATTAATATTCAAGTTTGGGATTTAAATAATGTAACATTAATAGACTCAGCAATTAAAAAATCAGAACTAGGACTTAATCCTCAAATAGATGGTCAGTTAATAAGACTTCCAATACCAGATTTAAGCGAAGAAAGAAGAAATGAAATAAAGAAAATAATAAAATCCATGGGTGAAAAATGTAAAATTTCTATAAGAAATATTAGGAGAGAAGCAAATGACGAATTAAAAAAATTGTTAAAAAATAAGGAAATTTCTGAAGACGATGTTAGAAAAAATGAAAAAATTGTGCAAGATCAAACTGATATTCAGATAAAAAAAGTAGAAGAAAAAGTTATATCTAAAGAAAAAGAAATAATGACAATATGACTTTACCTAAACATGTAGCCATAATTATGGATGGTAATGGAAGGTGGGGTTTAAAAAAAGGAAAATCAAGAAATTTTGGTCACAGGCAAGGAGTAAAAACTGTAGAAAAAATTATAAACCAAGCGATAAAGAAAAAAATTTCTTTTTTAACATTATACACGCTGTCTACAGAAAACTGGAAAAGACCTATTTTTGAAATCAATTATTTACTTAAATTGTTAGAAAAATACATAAATAATGAATTAGAATCATTAGTTAAAAACAATATAAAAATAAAAATAATTGGTTCAATCAATAAGTTTTCAAAAAAATTAAAAAATAATTTAAAAAATGTTGAAAATATGACAAAAAAAAATAACAAAATTCAAATCAATATTGCTTTAAATTATGGTTCAAGACAAGAAATAGTTAATTCAATTAAAAAATTAAAATACAATTCTCTTTCTATTAACGAAAAAAATATTTCTAAATTTCTATATACAAAAGACATACCTGATCCAGACATATTAATTAGGACTGGAAATACAAATAGATTAAGTAATTTCTTATTATGGCAATTAACTTATACAGAAATATTTTTTGAAAAAAAATTATGGCCTGATTTTAACAAAAATGATTTTAATAAAATACTTAATAAATATAAAAATATTAAAAGAAAGTACGGTGGTCTATAATGAGTAATTTAAGTAAAAGGACTTTAACATCATTACCACTTTTTATAATATTGTATTTATCAATAATGCATAGCTATATTCTCTCATGTACGTTGTTTTTAACTGTCTTTATTGCATTTTATGAATTTAATAATATTTTATTAAAAATATTTAAATATAATAAATTAAAACATTTTATTTTAATTTTTGTTATTTTAATTTATCTTATATTTTTTTCATTAAGTATATTTTTCTATTTAAACTTAGAAATTTATAATAACAAAATAATTTTTATTTATTTATTAAGCATTTCTATTTCAACAGATATTGGTGGTTATTTATTTGGCAAAATATTTAAAGGTAAGAAATTAACTAAAATTAGTCCAAATAAGACGTATTCAGGAATGATTGGTTCATTATTATTGTCAGTTTTAATTTCATTTATTTTTTTTAGAGATCTTAATTTACCCTTTAATTATTTAACAATCACTATTTTATTATCTATCATCTCTCAAATTGGTGATTTAATAATTTCATTTTTAAAAAGAAAAGCTAAAATAAAAGATACAGGAACTTTTTTACCTGGTCACGGTGGTCTATTAGATAGAGTTGATGGTATATTATTAACTCTTCCCATAGGATTAATTATAGTAAATATATAAATGCCTAAAGAAATAATAATTTTAGGATCTACAGGATCTATTGGAAAAACAACATTAAAAATAATCAGAAAAAATAAAAAAGATTTTAATGTAAAATTACTGTCAACAAATAATAATATCTCAACAATTTATAATCAAGCTCTAGAATTCAAAGTAAAAATCGTAGTTATAAAAAACTATAAAAAAATTAATAAAAAAGTATTTTTAAAGTTTAATAAAAAAAAAATAAAAATATTTTCTACTTATGAACAAGCTCTAAAAAATATTAGAAAAAAAGTTTACTATACTATTAATGGTATATCAGGAATAAATGGCCTTGAACCTACTATTCAGATAATTCCATTCACACAAAATATTGCAATTGCAAATAAAGAGTCAATAATATGCGGTTGGAAATTTATAGATAGATCATTAAAAAGATACAAAACAAATTTCATTCCTATAGACTCAGAACACTTTTCTATATGGTCACTCCTTAAAGATGAAAAAATCAATAATGTAAATAAAATTTATTTAACTGCATCTGGAGGGCCTTTTTTAAATCAAAAATTATCTAACTTAAAAAATATTAAATCTCGATATGCTATTAAACATCCTAATTGGTCTATGGGAAAGAAAATTTCTGTCGACTCTGCAACAATGATGAATAAAATATTTGAAGTAATTGAGGCAGTAAATATTTTTAATTTAAAATTAAATAAATTTGAAATAATTATTCATCCAAGATCATATATTCATGCTATTATAAAATTTAAAAACGGTATAAGCAAAATCCTTGTTCACGAAACTAGTATGCAAGTACCAATATTTAATTCACTTTATTTAAACAATGAGACTAAAGTTTACGATAACAAAAAATTTAATTTTAAAATGTTAAATGGTATAAATTTTATTAAGCCAGATAAAATTAAATTTCCATTTTTAAAACTATTAAAATATATAAATGTAAATAATACTTATTTCGAGGTAATTCTAGTTTCAATAAACGATGCATTGGTAAATAAATACTTAAAGGATGAAATAACCTTTATTTCTCTTCAAAAAAATTTGTTTAAATTAATTAAACATCCCTATTTTACCAAGTATTATAAATCTTCTCCAAACAATATAAATGATATTAAAATTATGGTAAATAGAGTTAATACTTATATGAAAAAAAATTATTAAAATGAAAATAAATTTAAAATTATTTAAAGTAAATTTTACTATTATTTTTTTTGTACTTATTTTTAAATTTACATATGCAAATTCAGAAATTATTAATAAAATAGACATTATTGGTAATGAACGATTAGCAAAAGAAACAATAATTTTATTTTCTGAGTTAAATCTAAATGATGACGTTAATTCAAATAAATTAAATAATGCATTTAAAAAATTATATGAAACTGATTATTTTAAGGATATTAAGATTAATTTAGAAAACAATAATTTAAAAATAACGGTTGTTGAAAATCCTATTATACAAAGAATCACAATAAATGGTGTAAAAAATTTATCACTTATTGATGAATTGCAATCTATTACAAAAAAATCAGAAAAATATCCATATTTAAAAAACAAAATAAAAGATCAAAAAAATCTTTTAACAAATATTATTCGCAATAGTGGTTTTTACTTTGCAGAAATCGAAACCAAAATCGATGATAATAAAAATAACTCTGTTAACATAATTTATAATTTTAAACTTGGAAAAAGAGCAAAAATACACCAGATAAAATTTGTAGGTAAAAAAATTTTTAAGAGTAGCAAATTAAAAAATATAATAGTTTCAGAGGAGTCTAAACCATGGAAATTCATAACCTCTAATAAATATTTGAACGAGGGTAGAATAAACTTAGATAAAAATTTACTGATAAATTATTTCAAAAATAAAGGTTATTATAAAGTTGTTGTAAAATCGTCTTTTGCTAAAATTATTGATGATGATAAATTTGTTCTAACATTCAATATAGACTCAGGTGAAAGATACTATTTTAATAATATTGATTTTGAAGTTTCGGATGATTATTCAAAAGAAAATTTTTTATCATTTAATACGATATTTAAAAAATTAAAAGGCAAACCATATTCTTTAAATTCAATTAAGAAAATAATTAAAGAAATTGATAAAATAGCTTTACAAAAAGAATTTGTTTTCATAAATGCAAAATATAATGAAAATATAATCGATAAAAATAAAATTGATATTAACATTTTCTTTGAAGAGACTGACAAAAATTATGTTGAAAGAATAAATATATTTGGCAATTATATTACAGAAGAAAAAGTAATAAGAAATGTTTTAATCGTAGATGAAGGTGATGCATACAATAAAATATTATTTAATAAATCAATAAATGAAGTAAAAAATAAAGATATATTTAAAAATGTAAAAGCTGAAGTTGAAGAGTCTAAAGATAAAAAAAATAGTAAAATTATTAATATTACAGTAGAAGAAAAAGCAACAGGTGAACTTTTCGCAGGAGCCGGTACTGGAACAGCTGGCTCAACTATAAGCGCTGGAATTAAAGAAAAAAATTATTTAGGAAAAGGAATTAGATTAGATACAAATCTTTCATTATCTGAAGATGAAATAAAAGGTAGATTTAGTGTAGTTAATCCAAATTTTAAAAATTCGGATAGAGCATTAAATACTACAATTGAAAGTACATCTTCTGATTTTATGACCTCAAGTGGATGGAAAACTACTAGAACTGGATTTAGTTTAGGAAGTAATTTTGAGCAATATCAAGATTATTTTATAAATTTAGACATATCTACATACTATGAAAAATTAGAGACATCTAACATAGCTACAGCAATAAAAAGAAAACAAGAAGGTGACTATTTCGAAAATTTATTAACTTATGGAATTTCTTTAAATAGACTGGATCAAAATTTTCAACCAACCGATGGTTATATGACAAAATTTACTCAGACACTTCCCATTTATTCTGATGAATTTACAATAGAAAATTCTTTTAAAGCATCAAAATATCATTCTTTCACAGATAATTTAATAATTTCTGCAAAATTATATTTAAAATCAGTTAATTCACTTGAGGAAAATGTAAGAGTATCAAGAAGAGTCTACATTCCAAGTAGTAGATTAAGGGGATTTGAAGCTGGCTCTATAGGTCCAAAAGATGGTAATCAATACATTGGAGGAAATTATGGTAGCGCAATAAGTTTAGACACTACCTTACCAAATATTTTAAATGGTTATGAAAATGTTGATTTTAGTTTATTTTTAGATGCAGCAAATTTGTGGCATGTAGATTACGATAGTTCTCTTGATTCTAACAAAATAAGATCTGCAACTGGAATTGCTGTTAACTGGTTTACACCTGTTGGACCTTTATCTTTTTCATATTCCGTACCAATATCAGACAGCAGCAGTGATAAAACTGAATCTTTTAGATTTCAAATAGGGACATCATTTTAAAATGAAAAAATTTTTTTATATAATATTTTTTTTTATAATTATAACCAATGCAAATGCAGATTTAAAAATTGTATATATAGATATTAATGAAATTTTGACAAATTCTAAAGTGGGCAAATCAATTGCTGAACATATGACTTCCTTAGAAAAAAATAAAATTGCTGAATTTGATCAATTAGAAAAAAAACTTAAAAATAAAGATAAAGAAATTATAGCAAAAAAAAACATTATAGACGATGAAGAATTACAAAATGAAATTAACAGTTTAAAAAAAGATATTACTGAATATAGAAATGATAAAAAAAATTTTATTGATGAATTAAATAAAAAAAAACTTGGATATACTAAAATTGTATTAAATAAGCTAAATTCAATAATATCTAAATATGTAGATGAAAATTCTATATCAATTGTTTTTCCAAAAAAAAGTTTAGTAGTAGCCAAAAAGGACCTTGATATTACAAGTGAAGTAATGGATTTACTTAATCAAAGTTTAACTAAAATTGATTTTACTGATGAGTGATTTGAATTTATTTTTTATGAAAAGAAAAAAAATATTTTTATTTGATATTTTAAAAATTTTGAAAATTAAAAAAATTAAAAACCATAAAAATACATTGATAAATGATATTAAAACTTTAGATCAGGCAAAAAAAAATGATATTTCTTTTTTACATTCTTCAAAATATAAGAATATAATAAAATTATCAAAATCTGATTATATAATAACAACTGAAAATTTATCTAAAAATATCCCGATGTCAAAAAAAAAAATTATAGTTAATAATGTTTTATTAAGCGTAGCTAAGATAACTGAATATATGTATCCAGATTCTATCAATGACAATTATGAGAAAAATTTTATCAACATAGATAAAAATAATATATATAAAAATATTAAATTTGGAAAAAATGTTTTAATTGGAAAAAATGTTAAAATTGGAAAAAATTCTTTAATAGGTCATAATTCAATTATTGAAAGCAATGTTCAAATTGGTAAAAATTGTAATATTGGATCAAATGTAATTATTAAAAAATCTATAATCGGAAATAATGTTTCTATACTTGATGGATCTGTTATAGGAAAAAAAGGATTTGGTTTTTTTCCAAGTAAAAAAAAAAATATCAGATATCCGCATATAGGAATGGTTATAGTGGGTAATAATGTTGAAATAGGTTGTAATAATACAATTGATCGTGGTTCTCTTTCAAATACAATTATTGGTGATAATTGTTTTTTAGATAATCAAGTACATATTGCACATAATGTTAAAATAGGAAAAAATTGTGTTATTACAGCTCAAGTTGGTTTTGCGGGAAGTTCTATAATAGGTGATAATGCTATGATAGGAGGTCAAGCAGGTATATCCGGTCATTTAAAAATTGGACATAATGTTCAAATAGGTGGTGGTAGTGGAGTAATTAAAAATATACCTAGCAATACTAAAGTAATGGGTTATCCAGCTAAAGATATTAAAACGTTTATTAAAGAAAATATGTAATAATTATGAATGATAGTTTAAATAAAGATCAAATTAAGGAATTACTTCCTCATAGAGAACCTATGTTACTAATAGATGAACTTATAAATATTAAAAAATTAAGTTCAGCAACAGCTATTGTTAATGTAAAAAAAGACAGTTTTTTTGTTAAAGGTCATTTTCCAGGGGAACCAGTAATGCCAGGCGTTCTAATTGTAGAAGCTTTTGGACAAGCTGCAGCAGCTTTAACTGCTAATGGATTAGATAAATCAACATATGAAAATAAATTAGTTTTTTTAATGACTATAGAAAAAGCAAGATTTAGAAACCCAGTAATACCTGATTGTAAATTAGAGCTTCATATAGAGGCTATCAGATCACATGGAAGAGTTTGGAAATATAAAGGAGAAGCATCCGTAAATGGTAAAAAGATGGCAGATGCACAATGGGCAGCAACTATTGTTGATAGAAAGTAATAATTAGTAGCAATAGTTGATAAGCATTTATATTTAATTTTGTTATTTATTTCTGGTGATCCATAAAACTGCAATAATAAATAAAAACTCAAAAATATCCGAAGATGTTGAAATAGGACCATATTGTATTGTAGGTCCCGAAGTTGAGATTGGTAAAAATACTGTACTGCACTCACATGTTAATTTAGTTGGTAATACTAAAATAGGAAAAAATAATGAAATATTTCCGTTTGCTTCAATAGGCACACCTCCACAAGATCTGAAATATAAAGGAGAAAAAAATTCCTTAGTAATTGGTGATAATAATAAATTTAGAGAGTATGTTAATATAAATCCGGGAACAAAAAATGGAGGTGAAGTAACTAAAATAGGAAATAATAATCTACTAATGGTGTATTGCCATGTTGCCCATGATTGTAATTTATCAAATAATATTGTGTTAGCTAATAATGTACAAGTTGGTGGACATGTAACTATAGACGACAATGCAATAGTTGGTGGAAGCTGTGCTATTCATCAATTTTCTAGAATTGGCGAATCCGCTATGATCGGAGGAATGACAGGGGTTTTAAGTGATGTTATACCATATGGACTTTCAATTGGAAATAGAAATAGTTTGGTTGGATTAAATTTAATTGGATTAAGAAGATTAAAAATATCAAATGAAAATATAAAAATAATGCAAAAAGCATATGATATTATATTTAGTTCTGAAAATTTTAGATCAAATATTGCAAATTTAAATCCTGATATAAAAAATAATGAATTTGTAATTAAAATAGCAAATTTTATTAATTCAGACAAAAAAAGGCCGATATCTATTCCAGAAATTATCAAATGATAGGTTTGTTTTTAGGTGAAAAAAAATTACCAATCGAGATACTAAAAAAATTAAAAAAAAATAAAAAAAATTATTTTATTATTGATTTAACAACAAATAATAGATTTAAAAAAAATAAAAATAGTTTTTTTATAAATATTGGAAAGTTTGGTAAAATTTTAGATCTAATTCGTTCTAAAAATTGTAGAAAAGTTATATTTGCTGGTAATATATCAAGACCTAATATTTCATCTTTGAATTTAGATTTAAAGGGAATGTATTATTTACCAAGAATTATAAAAGCTTCCAAATTAGGTGATGCAGCTATATTAAAAGAATTAATTAAAATTTTAGCCGAAAATAAAATTAAAGTTATTAAATTAAACTTTTTTAACCCTGAATTGACACTTGAAAAAGGAAATTACACCAAATTAAAACCTAATAAATTTGATATTGTGGAAATAAAAAAAGGAATTAAATATTTAAATAATTTAAATTCATACAATCACGAACAGGGTGTTGTTTTAAGAAAAAATAAAGTCATTGCTAAAGAAACTCAAAAAGGTACCGAAAAAATGCTTCTGGGTATAAAAAAAATAAATGATTACAGTGGAATATTGATAAAATTTCCAAAAAAAAACAAGATCGAAGAGTAGACCTCCCAACTATTGGCTTAAAAACATTAAAAGATTGTAAGAAAGTTGGAGTTAAGGGAATTGTATTAAAATCGAGAGAAAATATTGTTTTAGATAAAAATAAATGCATAAATTTTGCAAACAAAAATAAAATATTTATTGCCGTTAAATGAAAAAAATTTTTATATTAACTGGAGAGCCATCAGGTGATAAACTTGCTTCAAAGGTAATTTCAAAAGTAAAGCAAAGTAATGCAAAGTTAGAATATTTAAGTGTTGGTGGAATACACCTTAAAGATTTAGGAATAAAATCAATTTTTGATATTAAGGATATTACACATATTGCATTTACAAGTGTTTTATTTAATATTTTTAAAATAAGAAATAAAATTAATAAAACTGTTGATGAGATTATTAAATTCAATCCAGATATATTATTTAGTGTTGATAGCCCAGATTTTTCACTAAGAGTTTCTGAAAAAGTTAAAAAAAAAAATCAAAACATTAAAACTATTCATTTTATAGCTCCAAAAGTATGGGCATGGCGAGAGGGAAGAGTAAAAAAAATGAAAAAATACTTAGATCATATTTTATTACTTTTCAAATTTGAAAAAAAGTATTTTGATAAAGAAAACCTTTTAAGCACATTTGTTGGACACCCTTTATTAGATGACGAGCAAAAAAGTAAAACTAAATTAGATAATATTATCAATGATAAAAAAAAATATATATCTTTATTTGCCGGTAGTAGAGAAAGTGAAATAAAAATTCATGC
>MDSW01151220.1_pt1 | contig 10843 bp, 7 predicted proteins | sample 811171 | NCBI WGS metagenome assembly MDSW01 (sample SAMN05326641, study PRJNA326480) | marine metagenome | isolation source: seawater | place: Atlantic Ocean: North West | collected 2012 | reverse complement strand
GTTCATCGTTATTATAAGTTTTCATGGCAGAGCGACCCTATTTTCTGTGCTAATTTTTATGGATCAGTTCCAGTCGATCTTAAAGATAAGATTAGAAGAGCATTAAGTTTTGCAAAAGGAAAATTGGGTCTTCTCGCTCCCTTTAATGGTTTTTTTGTCAATTTGGAAATGACCGACAAAGCTCAGTATATAGCTGACGTATGCGATACTCTGCCGGCGAGGACCTATGATATAGAGGACAAACAATTTAAGAAAATAACCAGAGCACTTTGTATTCAGAATGCAGATCCCGTAAATCTAGAAAATCCAAGAGGTGGCGGAGGAGCAGGACAGGAAGGTTTTCATAATGGAGGCGGGTCTGAGGTTTCTATAAATACTTATTTTGAATCTAGTCAATGGTTAAACGCTGGCTATTCTAGTGAAGAAGCGGCAAAGAAATACTATAGTGATGACATAGCTAAGGTAGCAGTACATGAGTTTTTTCATGCTCACCAACAAACATTAATGTGGTATTTTGAAGAAAAGAAAGAATTTGGAATACCTATATCTTTGATGGAAGATTTCGCTAGTTATACGAATGAAAAATACGAGCATGATAAAGTCCTTTACACTCCGCATTGGATAGAAGAAGGTTCTGCTGAATTCGCTGCATATTTATTAATGTTGCAATACGATGCTACCTTTAACGCTAGAGATTTGTTCCTTCTACAACTTGATAATGCTAGGGATAGAATTAGCGCAGGAAAACTAGCAAATGATACAGTTAGCTTGCAAGATTATGAGTATCAGACTAGAGAAGAGCTTGTAGAATCTGAAAATAACCCATCTGGTGTTGCGCGAACACCTAGGGGAAAATTTGATATGGGTTTGTGGGCTATGGTGTACTTATGGCATAAAGATCCTAATAACTTGCAAGGGATCATGGTCGACTATTTCAAAAACTGGGGTGAGCAAGAAAATCTGTACCCTAGAGAAGGTTGGAAATATTCTTTTCAGAAAACATTCAATATTTCTATAGAAGATTTTTACGTAGAGTTTGATGCATTTATGGAGAAGCCACGTGTCGACCAAGTGTCTATTTTAAAGACGAATGATGAGTTTATAAAAGCGACTTTTTCTCCAGGAGCTCCGTAAGCTATCAGCACATTAGTTTAAAGCGAGAATATCATTCGTGTCCGATAGGTTGGGCGCTATGATGAGCTTCATTTAATGACCAAGCAGTTAATAATAAGACTGCAGCTAGAAATATACGGATTAAGTCTTCACTATCTAAATTTACAATTAATGCTCGCTCGCCGGGTGGATTGTTAATTGTAACGACAATACTTATTAAAGCCCTTGTAATGGGTGCTATAAAAGAGCCATAAAGCAGCATTAAAGTGAATTTATGTAGTAACTTGAGGTGTTGTTTCTCGAATCGATAATTCTCCTTTAGCAGTAAGCATAATTCTCTAAGTTTAATTAAACCTACCATAAGAAAAGATATAGGTATCATACTTAAGATAAACCCTATGCCTCGATTAAGCGGGTCTAATTCTTGCGGCATGATGTGTCCTCCTAGATTGCCTAAGGCGTCTACTAATCGCCCGACATCTATCCATATCCAAACTTGTAGCAATGGAAGACTGACTAAACCTAGAATACATAATTTGCTTAGCAAGCTGGAAAGCAGATGAATATTCTTTATAGGTTTCATAGAGGAAGTCTGTTTAAGTAAAGCCTAACGGTTGTTATAGTTTATTTCTGTTCTTTTAGGTTTAAGTCGTGATACTCATTAATACGTTATTCTAGGCTTTATCCAAATCACTTATTTTCGTCTATACCAGGGCAATAATCCCACTCGTCGGTAGGTAGGTAGCGAGTCAGTAGTTGATAAAGGCCAGGATGATTAGCTGCAATATAGGCCCTTGTCGGGAAAATTTCCTTAAAGTCTGTACCTTTATTCATAATATAACCTTCTACGGCTTGAGCCCAATATTCGCCCAGTGGAGCATCGGCGGGGTATGTTCCGTTTTCCCTCGCCGCATACGCAAGAGGGGTGATGCGATCGTACCAATACGTCTCGTTCGTCTCTTCGAATATGAGATGATTTATGACATGCCCCAATTCATGAATCGCAGGGTTACCACCAGCGTCCCAGTTGCCTGGATAGCAAAGCCAAGTGGCATTCGCCGTCATATTGGCGTCAGATGTGCCTTGTGCAAAACCCCCTATTTCGCCTTCCATGTCAGCTCCATATTCAGGTAATTCAGACGCGTTTTCTGTAAATAACGAAACCCTCGCGTGACTTCTTCGCAGTATGCCTCTCATTTCTGGCCTAGCTGATGTCATATAGATAAAAGCATCTCTGGCCGCAAGTAATGCATCGTCATCAACTTTTGCGCCGGCCACAATGATTATCCCAGCACCGGTTGTGTACTTTGTATAATATTCAAGGCCCGCTGGACTGGGAGATTCTATAACCTTGCGACCTGTATCAATATATTCAAATTGTCGCCATTTTGAAGCATGCCCTGACCAGCCGGTCTTTCCGAGGAATACTTCAGCTTCGATTATCAAGGCAGACTTAGCATCTTGCTCCAGATAAACGTTGCATAGAGCATTAAAATATTTCTGGTATTCCGCCCAGGAGACTGTCTCATAGTCAGCCACTATTTCGACACCATCAAACTGCTGTAAGTATGCAGTGCCAGCATATTCGAGCGCTGCTTCAGAAAACCAATGCGCCACGGGTCCATATTTGGTTTTCTTTGTAGGGTCGTCGCTAGGATTATCAATATATTGCGTTATGGAATCGTTTTGAGCTTTTTCAAACATAGCCCGCACCTCATAAAAATAAGTCTGAGGACTGACCAGAGAAGCATTTTTAGATATATCTGTACAAGCTTTAGTGGTAGCAACGCTATAATCAATGGCATCAAATAAGTATTTTCCGGTTTCAGCCATAGGTTTTCTGAGCTCGCTAAAACCGGCACTCAAATTATAGGTTGTTGAATCTCCACCGCTTATAGTTAGGGCGGAAGTTGAAAATAGCGCAGAAGTGAGCGCACCTTCGGCGTTCAAACTAATTTCTAGCACATCATTACAGCCGACAAGAGGCCGGCGATCTTTTAATTCAAAAGAATCTATTTCGAGCATCCCATTGTCTAATCTGAAATCAATCGAAAGTGCCTCGGCTAAACCGGTCACATTTGAATCCACATAGGAACAACCAGAGGAAAGCACTGAGGTTTCACCAGAGTATGTTGTTTTTGACAAATAAGGCTCAAGTGGATCAGCTGCGATTGAATATGATACTGAAATAATGAAATTTACGATAAGAAGAATTTTCAAAAATAGGATAAATGTTTTAGAACTTGCCATCGATTGACTACCTTTAACGATACCGTAACAATCTTCAACGGGCAGATTTTGAAGTACCACAAATAAGCTGGTCATCATTATAGTAAATAACCAAATAATTCAAATATATTTTTGATCTTTCCTAATTCACTTTTAATGAGAATGTCATTTTCATAAGACTATTTGCCATTAACAATAAATAGGCTATTTTAATTTCGTGTTGTTATGGTGTTATGTTTGCCACTGAAATTATGATTAATATATAGCGCGACGAACAAATTACTCTAAGTATGAAAGTGAGTCGCAGAATAATCTAAAATTAAAGTTAGCTTTAATCACTGGAGGTAAAATGAGTATTCAAGATATTGGTTCCCTTGGAGAGTTTGTGGCTGCATTAGCGACTGTTGCTACGCTTATGTATCTTTCTGCCCAAATTAGACAAACAAATTTGACCACTAAAGCACAATTTGGTCACGGGCTCACTCACCGGCTATACGATCGTTTTTTTAATACGGCGAAAGATAAGGAATTTGCTGAGTTTATCGCTAAAGATTGGGCAGCTGAGGACCTCGAGGATAGCGAAAAATCGCGGGTTACTTGGTTTTCGATCATGCTCTTAGTCGATGTTTTTGACGTTTACGACAAAGTTAAGCAAGGATTGGTTGAAGAAAAACACCTAGATATGAGAGTGCATATGCTAAGCACTGGTATTTTTAGATCACCTATTGGAAACCGCGTTTGGGAATTTTGGAGCAATGTTCGAGATGAAGAATTTGTTACATGGTTCGAAAACAATGTTCTTGATCCCACTGCGGCGAGAGAAAAGCTGGAGAAATTAAGAACAAAAAATCCTGAGCTTTATGAAAAATCAAAATCAGGTAATACAGTTTTTAGAGACCTAGATTAAAGCTAATCAAGTAAATGAATGTAATCTTCCTGACGATATAAGGATAGCCTCAGCTAGATTGGTATATTAAATTAACGTAGTCACGAAAAGTAAGTTATCAAGCTTAGATTTTATAAAAGAGTAAAGAAGGATAATGCAGTGCTAAAAAAACCACGAATGGATGGTTTTCAATTGATACGTTTCAGCAGAATTGTTTTTACAACAATTCTAATGTTATTGCTATCGTCGTACTCGCATTCCCATGGAGGTGGCTTGAGTTCTTATGGGTGTCATACTCAAGCGAGTAATGGCTCCTATCATTGTCACAGCGGGAACTATTCTGGGCTTGCTTTTGCGTCACAAGAAGCATTTTTGTCACACGTACAATCTCAAACTGGTGTAATCATAGCGCAAGTAAAAACTCCTTTGGGTGATTTTTCTATAGAATTATTTGAGAAAATAACTCCTGTTACAGTTTCTAACTTTCTTAGTTACGTAAATTCTGGCCGCTATGGTGGCGTTTTATTTCATCGCTCAGTGAACTCTTTTGTCCTTCAAGGGGGTGGATATACATTTAACCAATCCGGTTACACTTTAGATTCGGTCAGAACTGATGAACCGATCCAAAATGAATTTAATGTGTCCAATACTCGAGGGACGATTTCCATGGCAAAGCTCGGGGGAAATCCTAACAGCGCGACCAGTCAATGGTTCATTAATCTTGCAGATAATAGTGCAAATCTTGATGAGCAGAACGGAGGGTTCACAGTATTCGGTAAGGTTATCGGTGATGGCATGGACGTTGTAGATAGAATTGCAGCGCTACAGACATATACGGTCGCAGGGCTGTCAGATTTTCCTTTAAATAACTATACAGGAGGTACTCTGGTTTCTGATAATTTTATAGAGATGACTATTACTCAAACTGATAGTACATCGACTTACAGTAGGGACGATTATCTTCCCTACTGGATGGATGAAGATGAAGATTGCATAAATACTCGCCATGAAGCATTGATTATAGAGTCACGAATTCCAGTTACGATGAGTGAGAGTGGTTGTTCGGTTCTCAGCGGGGAATGGCTGGATCAAGCAACAAACCAAATTTTTACTGAACCTTTAGATCTTGATATTGATCATACTGTTTCTCTCGCAGAGGCTCATGTTAGCGGCGCTTCACATTGGCCGATAGAGAGGAAAAAAGCTTTCGCCAATGACTTATTAAATTCAGAAGTGCTAAAGGTAATGGATGACAGCAGTAATGCCTCTAAAAGTGACAAGGACCCGTCTGAATGGCTGCCACCTAATGAAAGTTATCACTGCAATTATGTAAAAAACTGGGTTGAGGTTAAAACTTTATATGGGCTTACTTTTGATAAAGATGAAAAAAATGCAATTGAAAAAATATTAAATACGAGCGTTGAATATGGGGCAAGAAAAGGGGTAGTGGGTATCCAAGCCTCCACAGGTAAAGAGATGGCTAGATTTGCTATGGGTATAACTGAGGGTAATAATTGTGGGTATTCGTCTGCTGGAAGTTTGTATCAAAACACGCTTATCGATTTCTCTATTAGCCCAGACAAAGCTCACCTAGGACAAGCAGTCGACATTCTTGTCGTTGCAGTTTTAGGAGATGATATCTATTCAATTAGTGATACAGCTGAACTTGTACCTTTCACTGGAGATGCGAGCAGTTTAATGCCATTCATTCGTTCAACTGTATTTCGTGAGAGCTTTACCTTTAGATTAGTAGAATCTGTGTTTAGTGAACCGATAAATGTTTCTATTTATATAGCTTATCGCTTAGATAGTGGCGACTTAATTTACTCGTCAGCCCCATTTGTCGTAGATATTAAATAGAAAGCTAAAAATCGAGTCTGCTGAAGAAAATAACCAACCTAGTTTACGATCAAATAGAGGAGTGTGTTGAGTAGTTACTCCCTAAACCAAACGGTTCGATGACAATCAAAATTGTTATGTAAGCATAAGCCTTTATTTTAGTGCTTTAATTATCACGCCATAAATGACTAAATTTGGTGTAGATCTTAATAGTTACTATCTATTTTCTATAGGGGGGGGGTGCTGTGTGTAAATGATCATCCTTGATCACTACATACTTGATTATACTTATATTTTCCTTTAATGCAAATGATAAGCATTATCGTTTGTATTAGTGGAAAGGTAAGGTGATGTTTTTATTTTCTGCCCTCGATTATTGATTGTGCCTCGACATGGAGCCTGGTTGTTCAATTCCTGCTGCATCGCGTTCGGCAGAAGACATTTGATTCGTCCCCAATACGCCGAGTAGACTCTGGACCCTAGCAAGCTCTGCTTCACTTAAGTCAGCGATAAAGTTGTCTGCAGCCAAAATCCAGGCTTCCCGGTCATCGTCGCGGGCGGCAGAATCCAATGCTGAAAGCATTTCAGTTCGATCAACGCTCGGAGCCTGTGAATAATTTGACGCGCCAGCGGCACCGTCAGTAGATGACGCGCCAGCAGTGCCATCCGGTTCTGCCCAGGTTTGAAGTGGGACGAGTGCGAAAGAGACATTTCGAATACGCTCAGCATCGTCTTCTTCCGCCATCCAGCAAGGATTGGGAATTTCAATACCTGCAGTTTGATAGGGTAGCCAGAAATTAAGACCGGCGAATGGTCCATTGGAAGAGGGAACGAACCAAACATGTAACATGTGAAGAGTTTCACCGTCCCGGGCAAATTGGGGATGGTCGTGCCAAGAAGCGAGGTCGCTAGCAAATGGCAAAGGAACGTCAGTATCGGGTACGTCGGTGAACGAGTATGCTGCACCCACGAGTTGATCTTGGCCATCAATGCTAGCGAACAAAAGCTGATCTGGCACATCGACATCTAAATCTTTCCCTCGTTGAGCGCGAGTAAGGTTCACATAATGAACGCCCATTCCAGGGATATCACCGAATACGGGAAAGAACCCTGCGGCTTTGGCTGCCTCGGGCGTACTCAGGTCGGCAAGGTCCTGTTGTAAACTAGCCATTTGCCGACGATCAGTGTCGGGCAGTCCATTCCACGGCGGTGTAGCCAGGTTTGTACAATCCACAGTTACATCTGAGTGCGCGTGGCTGTGACCATCGGCACCGTGTGCTTGAGCAAGTGCTGTGTTTGAAATTGATGTGACGGTGATCGCTATTGCTGCATAAATAAGGGGGCTAAAGTGCGACATTTGGGGTCTCCTATAGGCCGTTATACTCGTATTGGCATCTTAGTAACCGTGTAGCGTAGGAAGCTTACCATAATTAACCTTATATCAAACCTTAAGCTAATCTAGATCCATTAGCAGATTCTTTATCAGGTACTGCAAGTATTATGGAGCCATCTTGCTGGGTAAAACCGGTAACAAGACATTCAGACATAAAAGGCCCTATTTGTTTCTTGGGAAAGTTGATTACCGCTGCTACCTGCTTCCCCAAAAGGTTTGTCGGATCATAATGATCAGTAATCTGAGCAGAAGATTTCTTTATGCCTATTTCGGTGCCAAAATCTATTTCCATCTTGATTGCCGGTTTAATAGCTTCTTTAAAGATTTCAGCAGAGGTTACTGTTCCTACACGCAAATCAATTCTCTCAAATTCATTCCAAGTTAAATCATTCATACTCCCTTATTGTCTCCTTACTAGGCTAATTGGTATTAGAAGTTTGAATTTCGATTAAAACGCATCGAAATATATGGGTCCTTATGATTATTTACGTAATAGCAGGTATTGAGGAATAAGCCTATTCTAGACTGAATTTTTCAGAGTCCTTAAGAGAATGGAAAGAAGTTATATACCTTCCGTTTTTAACTTTTTAATTAAGCCGTAACACATCAACACCATAATAAAAGCAACAGGCAAAGCACTGCTGAGAGTGGCTGCTTGTAGCGCTGCCAATCCGCCACCAACAAGTAATACTGAAGCTACAATACCTTGAGAAACCGCCCAAAACACTCTTTGCCATACGGCAGCATTTTTGTTGCCGCCTGAGGTTATGGTGTCGATAACTAATGAGCCGGAGTCCGAAGATGTCACAAAGAAGGTAACAATCAATAAGATCGCAATCATGGAAACCAAAGCCGTCCAAGGTAATTGCTCTAGCAATACAAACAATGCTGTGGGCATATCGCCTAGTGTCGCAGCTGAAATATTACCTCCTTCAGCGCCTAGCTCGATAAACAGGGCAGAGTTCCCAAAGATGCTAAGCCAGAGAAAAGTAAACCCTGTAGGTACCAACAACACCCCTAGAATAAATTCTCGAATAGTGCGCCCTTTGGAGATTCTAGCAATGAACATGCCTACAAATGGTGACCACGAAATCCACCAAGCCCAATAGAATAGCGTCCATTCTCCCATCCAATCATTTGGTTGATAGGCATAGAGATTAAAGGTTAGCGATATCATGTTGCTCAAATAGTTTCCAATATTTTGGATAAACCCACCCAAAAGCGCTGCCGTGGGCCCTACCAGTAAGACAAAGCTAAGTAAAAGAATTGCTAGTATTATATTTAATTCACTAATTCGCTTAATGCCGGCATCGAGCCCGGAGACAACGGAAATAGTCGCAAAACACGTGATTACTGTTATCAGTATCACTTGTGTATAGACAGATACATTTATGTCGAATAGATAATTTAGACCCGCATTGATTTGCATGGCACCAATGCCTAATGATGTGGCTACTCCGAACATTGTTCCTAATACTGCAAACACATCGACGGCATGCCCGATGCGACCATGAATTCTTTTGCCGATAATTGGATAAAGTGCAGAGCGCATGGTTAGGGGCAACCCGTGACGAAAAGAGAAATAAGCTAGAGCTAAGCCCACCACGATATAAGTTGTCCAAGCTTGTAGGCCCCAGTGAAAATAAGTGAATAACATAGCGTTGCGAGCAGCTTCCACGCTATTTCCTTCTCCTACGGGAGGGGCATTAAAATGAGTTATTGGTTCTGCCACCCCAAAAAACAACAACCCAATCCCCATGCCGGCGCTAAACAACATTGAAAACCAGCTCCCATAAGAATAATCCGGATTAGAATTATCAGCCCCGAGTTTAATATGCGCATACTTACCGCAAGCAAGGTAAATGATAAATATAAAAAATAGGGCCACGACGCTCATATAGAGCCATCCCATATAGGTAACCAGCCAAGATTGGATGTTAGCGAAAGTGGCAGCAGCATGCTCATTGAATGCACCCCCATAAAAACTAAAGAAGGTAATCAGTCCAGCGGAGGTAAAGAATACAGGCTTATGTATCGTCCCTAATATATTTCTGGGCATAGAGATTCCAATTGTTTTTTACTCATTATGATTAAATCCCCATAGAGCTATTAAGAATTTCTTTGCCAAGAGATTCTTTTAAAGGGGTTAAAAACTCTTCAAATGGTTTCCAGTTATCGACGCCAGATCGACTTACAGGTTGTCGTACTTGTTCTGCACTCGGTGTGCGTACATTTCTTTTGGTTTGGTGAAAATTCAAACAGGATTCCTGAAATTTTAAACCGCAAAAGTCCAACATGCGACGTACCTGTCCTTCAAGGTCATCGATAACATCTTCATTATTTACGCGCAGGATAAATCCTGGAAGCACTTCATTCCAATGATTCATCAGGTCTAAATAATTGCAATAGTACTGACCAATGTCGTGCAAATCATAAGTGAACTCTTGACCTTCGGCGAATAACTGCTTAAAACCGCTAAAGCAGCAGTCTAATGGGTTTCGGCGCGCATCGATTACCTTTGCATTAGGTAATATTAATTTAATTAGAGCAATATGTCGGAAATTGTTTGGCATCTTGTCAATGAATAAAGGGGCTTCGAGGCGGTGAATTTGCGTATCCTCAATAAATGCCTGTCCATACTCTTTGAATTGTTCGTTTTTTAGAGATGACAGTATCTGCGGATAACCAGGAATCTCATTTTTAAAAGATAGTCGACGGAGTCGCTGAGACAGTGAAAGAATATTTGGCAATTCGAGCGTCCCATCAATTTCACTATGACTCGAAAGAATTTGTTCCAATAAAGTAGAACCAGCTCGGGGCAAGCCAAGGATGAAAATAGGGTCTCTAGTTTTGTGCCCAACATTTTTATGACGGGAAAAAAAATCAGCATTACAAAATTCTTTTTGGGCTTGCAATTCCTGAGTCATTTGTTCAGCTTTGTACCGACTCTGAGATTTCTTCAATAAGTTGCCTTGTTGATAATATTTGAAGGATTCCGCGTAATTTCTTGAATCCTCAAGGCCTTTACCCAGAGCAAAGTTTAGATATACGCGATCCATAAAAGAAAGATCACTGTCCTTTACCATTTCCTGCATTGAGGATATTTCATTGCTATTGAACTGGTAGGTTTTTAAATTGGCTAACGAATAGTAAGCTTCCCCATGTGAACGATGATGGTGAATCGCCCTACGGTAAGAAGAGATGGCCTCATCACCGTCACCTTTTGTCTTAAGCGCATGGCCTTTGGATGTTAAGGTTACTGGGTCGCCTGGTAGTCGCTTTAATATATCATTAAATATTTCGATTGCAGTTTCGAAGTCGCCAGTTTGCATGCATTCAATGGCGAAAATAGATTGAAATTGAAGATTTTCTGGCGCTGAAAT
>MDSW01100310.1_pt1 | contig 10843 bp, 5 predicted proteins | sample 811171 | NCBI WGS metagenome assembly MDSW01 (sample SAMN05326641, study PRJNA326480) | marine metagenome | isolation source: seawater | place: Atlantic Ocean: North West | collected 2012 | reverse complement strand
GCGCGCGTCTGCACGCGACACGCCGCGGGGTTCTGGCATCGGGTGCGTGCTCACGCCTTGACCAGCGCGCGTTCGAGGACCGGCGCGAGGTCCAGACCGGTGGGCAGCGTGCCGAACGCCCCGCCCCACTGCCCGCCCAGCCGGCTGGCCAGGAACACCTCGGCCGTCGCCGGGTGGCCGTGGCGCAGCAGCAGCGAGCCCTGCAGCGCCAGCGAGATGTCCTCGGCCACCTTGCGGGCCCGGTACTGGATCGTCTCGGCGTCGCCGAGGGACAGCCTGAGCTCCTCGACGCGGCGATCCTGCCGGGCGTCCTGCCCCTCGGTGCCCGCGAGCTCGTCGAACAACACGTCGATGCATTCGGGTTTGGTCGCCATCGCGCGCAGGGTGTCCAGCGCGCTGACGTTGCCGGAGCCCTCCCAGATTCCCATCAGCGGGGCTTCCCGGTAGAGCCGCGGCATCCCGGAGTCCTCGACGTAACCGTTGCCGCCGAGGCACTCCATCGCCTCGGCGGCGTGCGGAGTCGCACGTTTGCACACCCAGTACTTGGCCGCGGCCAGACCAATGCGGCGCAGCAGTGTTTCCCGCTCGTCGCCGCGCACCGCCCGGTCGGTGGCACCGGCCATCCGCATCGCCAGCATCGTCGCGGCCTCGGCCTCGACAGCGAGGTCGGCGAGCACGTTGCGCATCAACGGCTGATCGATCAGATAGGCGCCGAACGCTTTTCGGTGCTGCGCGTGGTGGATCGCGCGGGTGAGGCCGTTACGCATGCTGGTCGCACTGCCCAGCGTGCAATCCAGCCGGGTCAGGTTGACCATCTCGATGATGGTCGACACCCCGCGGCCCTCCTCGCCCACCAGCCACGCGGTGGCGCCGTCGTACTCGACCTCACTGGACGCGTTGGCGTGATTGCCCAGTTTGTCCTTCAGCCGCTGCAGGAACATCCGGTTGCGGCTGCCGTCGGGGAGGATCCGGGGCAGGAAGAAGCAGCTCAATCCCCCATCGCTTCGCTCGCCCCCGCCTGTTTGGGCGAGCACCAGGAAGATGTCGCACATCGGCGCGGAGGTGAACCACTTGTGGCCGGTGAGCCGGTACGTCCCGTCACCGTTCGGCACAGCCTGCGTGGTGCCGGCCCGGACGTCGGAGCCGCCCTGCTTCTCGGTCATCGACATGCCCGCGGTGATGCCCGCCTTCGTCGTGGGCACGGCAAGCACCGGATCGTAGGCGCGGCTGGTCAGTAGAGGTTCGTAGACGGCCGCCAGCTCGGGGTTGTGGCGCAGCGCCGGCACCACGGCGTAGGTCATCGATATCGGGCAGATGTGGCCCGGCTCGGGGGTCCACACCGAGGTCTTGGCCGCCCGCACCACGTGCGCACCCGGCCGGTCGTCGGCCCAGGGGGCGGCGTGCAGGCCGTGGCCGACCGCCACTCTCATCAGCTCGTGGTAGGCGGGGTCGTACTCCACCTCGTCGATGCGGTGACCGACGCGGTCGTGGGTGTGCAGCACCGGCCGGTGGCGATCAGCCAGCTCGCCCCATCGCTGAGCCTGCACCGAACCGGAGAGTGCGCCCAGCTCGAACACCTCGTCGGTGCCCCATTGACCGCCTTCGCGGATCAGCGCCTCGGCCAGGACGGGCGAGGTGGCCGGGTTGTAGTTCTCCAACGGCGGAACCTGGTTGGTGACGACATGCGTGTCGGAAACAGCCATGACTGGCAGTGTTACATTTTTTCTGCAGTCACACAACGAACTGTAATACGCCCTGCCCCGACATTCCGCGAGCGTGCGCGTCTGAACGGCGCCACGCGTGCAGTGACCGCGCGTCGGTGTCCGCATACTTGTCCGATGAAACCCAACTCCGTCGTGGCGGCGAGCTCCCTGCACCTCGAACTGGAACCCGTTCCGGCCGAGCAACGCGTCGACGGGACGCCCGGCACCGCAGCCGCGACGCTGACCGACTTCGGCGGGCTCGAGGTCGGGATATGGGAGATGACGCCAGGGGTCATGCGCGACGTCGAGGCCGACGAGGTGTTCGTCGTCCTGTCGGGCTCAGCCAGCGTTGACTTCGTCGACGGCAGCCCGTCGCTGAGTCTCGGACCCGGCGATGTCGTTCGGCTCGCGGCGGCGACGCAGACGGTATGGACGGTGCACGAGACTCTGCGCAAGGTCTATCTCACGCAGCTCTAGCGTGGCCGGCTCACGCGACCGGACAGCGTCGCGCCGGTTACGCCGCGCGGCACGCATCGCGTCCCACCGGGCGAGCGCGGTGAGGACGACGGCGGCCAGCACCCAGCCCAACAGGATGTCGACGACGTAATGCTCGGCGGTGTAGACGAGCGTGAACGCCATGGTCAACGGATAGGCCACCAGCACCGGTCGCCAGCGGCGCTGCACGCGGTTCCACAGGAACACCGCGATGGCTGCCGACAGCCCGGCATGCAGCGACGGGATCGCCGCCACCAGATTGACGCTGGCTTGCCCCTGATCGATCAGCGCACTGGCCGAATGCAGGTTCAGCTTGCCCCAGCCCCGCCCGACGATGCGCTCGATCCAGCTGTTCGCGCCGTCCTGGGATACCTGCATCGCGCCGAGCAGACCCCCGTCCTCTACGCCGCGGGCCGAGCGGAACATGCAGCGCGGCCCCGACGGACCGCCGTCGACATCTGCGGCGGTGCAGCGCGCCGCCGCCCACGGGGGCGCCGCCGGCACCAACGCGTAGATGACCAACGCCGTGAACGACAGCGTCACGAACAGCCGGACGAAGGCCTTCCACTCGTCGCGGTTGCGCAGCCACAGGGCACCGGCGATCACGTACGGCAGGATGAAGAACGACATGTAGACGCTGCTGATGACCACTTCCCACCACGGCGGGTGCGGCAGCTTCAGACGTTCCTGCAGCCATACGGTCGGCATCACGCCGAAGAACATCCACCGATCCACGTCGGCCTGCCATTGCCACAGGGTCGGACGGCCCACGACGGAGGCTGCTCCCCTACTCAGGTCGTAGGCCAGCAGGACCACCGCGAACGGCAGCCAGTCCCGCACCACGTAGAGCACGCGGCGACCCTGCCCGATGCTCGCCGCCACCAGACCGGTGCAGATGTAGAGCAGCAGTAGTTCGCGGTTGAAGGCGAAGCCGTCGGTGACGGTGCGCCACACGATGACGGTCGCCCACACCGCGATGGCCACCCACCGGGCGACGCGCAACCATCGGCCACGACCGACACCGTTCGGGGATGCCTGGTCCGACGCCGGCTCTTTCGGCGACTGATCAGAAACGGACACGGCTGCCTTCCGACTCGGGAACGGAGGGCATTCCCCGCGTCAGAATAATTAACCGCGCCGCTACCCGCCGTTCAACGGTCGTTCTGGGACCTGGGCGTGACCATCAGACGGGTCAGCGAACGTTGTCACGCAGGAAGGCGATGTCCTCCTTGCGCCCCTCGTCGGCGGTTTCACAGATGACCGGCGCGTCCGCGGCTTCGACGACCGCGACAAGCAGTTGGGGGTCGATCTGGCCGGTACCGAAATTGGCGTGCCGGTCGGCCCCCGACCCCGCCGCATCCCGCGAGTCGTTGCAGTGGACCAGGTCGATGCGTCCGGTGATCGACTGGATCCGCTCGACGGCATCGATCAGCGCTTCACCCGCAGCCCAGGCGTGGCAGGTGTCCAGGCAGAACCCGATGCCCTTGTCGCCGATGTGGTCCCACAGTCTGGCAATGGTGTCGAAGTGCCGGGCCATGGCGTGATCTCCGCCTGCCGTGTTCTCCAGGTAGACGGGCACTTCGGTTTCGAGGTAGTCCAGTGCCTTGACCCAGCGCTCGAAGCCGGCATCCATGTCGTTGTCGTCCGCGTGACCCCCGTGCACGATCACGGCGGTGGCGTTGACCGCCGCGGCGGCATTGCAGGTGTCCTGCAGAATCTTGCGGGACGGAATCCGCACCCGATTGTTGGCCGAAGCCACATTGATCAGGTAGGGGGCGTGTACGTAGATCGGAATCGGCGACGCCTTCAGCACGTCGGCATCCTCGCGGGGCGGCGGCTTCTTCCAGCTCTGCGGGTTACCGAGGAAGAACTGCACCACATCGGCCCCGTCTGACTGCGCCGCCGCCAGGGGGTCATCACCATGGACATGGGATCCGATCAACACGGCCCCGAGTCTAGGTGTCGGTCACGACACCTTCACCGGCGAGCACAGCGCGCCGAGACCGATCACAACGTCGGGCTGAGAGCGTTTCCATGCAAATATCGGCTCGACGGTGCTGTCAGCCCGACACTGCGCCCGGTACGAACGAAAAAGCCCCCACCTCCGAAGAGGCGGGGGCTTTTCCGAGACTGACTACCGGTAGTCCGAATAGCCGTAGTCGTCCAGCGGCACCGCAGCGCCGGTGGCCTGGCCGAAGTCCGGGCTGTAGTACTGATCCTCGTAGGACGGGATCGTGTACGCCGCGGCACGGGCCTCTTCGGTCGGCTGCACCTGGATGTTGCGGTACCGGTTGATGCCAGTACCCGCCGGGATCAGCTTGCCGATAATCACGTTCTCCTTCAGACCCTGCAGCTTGTCGCTGCGGCAGTTGATCGCCGCATCGGTCAGCACGCGCGTGGTCTCCTGGAACGACGCCGCCGACAGCCACGAATCGGTGGCCAGCGACGCCTTCGTGATACCCATCAGCACCGGACGGCCGGCCGCGGGCTCGCCGCCCTCGGCGACGACCCGGCGGTTCTCCGACTCGAACTCGGCGCGCTCGGTCAGCGAGCCGGGCAGGAACTCCGTCGCACCCGAATCGATGATCGTCACGCGACGCAGCATCTGCCGGACGATGACCTCGATGTGCTTGTCGTGGATCGACACACCCTGGGCCCGGTAGACCTCCTGGACCTCCTTGACGAGGTGGATCTGCACCTCGCGGGGACCCTGGACGCGCAGCACCTCGTGCGGATCGGCCGAACCCTCCAGCAGCTGCTGGCCCACCTCGACGTGATCGCCGTCGGTCAGCAGACGCTCGGAGCCGTCCTCGTGCTTGAACACCTTCAGGCGCTGACGGCGGGAGAGCTTGTCGTACACGACCTCCTCGCCCCCGTCGTCGGGAACGATGGTGATCTTGTAGAACTTCTCGCTCTCCTCCAGCTGCACCCGTCCGGAGACGTCGGCGATCGGGGCCCGGTTGCGCGGAACGCGAGCCTCGAACAGCTCCTGCACACGCGGCAGACCACCGACGATGTCGGCGCCGCCGGTCACACCACCCTGGTGGAAGGTACGCATCGTCAGCTGCGTGCCGGGCTCACCGATGGACTGCGCGGCCACGATGCCGACGGCCTCGCCGATGTCGACCAGCTTGCCGGTCGCCATCGAACGGCCGTAGCACATCGCGCACACGCCGGTGCCGGTGGCACAGGTCAGCACGGAGCGGACCTTGACCTCGGTGATGCCGGCAGCCAGCAACGCCTCGATGGCCGGATCGCCCAGGTCGTGCCCACGCTCGACGACCACGTTGCCGTCGGTGTCGACGGCGTCGGTGGCCAGCGTGCGGGCGTACGCCGACGTCTCGATGTGCTGATCGCGCACCAGAGTGCCGTCGTCGGCCCGCTCGGCCAGCGTGACGTTGATGCCGCGCTCGGTCTCGCAGTCGGTCTCGCGGACGATGACGTCCTGCGACACGTCCACCAGACGACGGGTCAGGTAACCCGAGTCGGCCGTACGCAGCGCGGTGTCCGCCAGACCCTTACGGGCGCCGTGGGTGTTGATGAAGTACTCCAGCACCGTCAGGCCCTCACGGAACGAAGACTTGATCGGGCGCGGGATGAACTCACCCTTCGGGTTGGTCACCAGACCCTTCATGCCGGCCAGGGTCCGCGTCTGGGTGAAGTTACCCGTGGCGCCCGAATCCACGATCGTGATGATCGGGTTGTCCTTCGGGTAGTGGGCGCGCAGCGCCTCACCGACCTCTTCGGTGGCGTCCTGCCAGATCTTGACCAGGGCCTCGTTGCGCTCGTCGTGGTTGAGCGCGCCGCGCTGGTACTTCTTCTCGATGCCGTCGGCCTCGGCCTCGTACCGGTCCAGGATCTCCTGCTTCTGCGGCGGCACCAGCACGTCGGCCATCGAGACCGTCACACCGGAGCGAGTCGCCCAGAAGAAGCCGGCGTCCTTGAGCTTGTCGACGGTCTGCGCGACGACGATCATCGGAAAGCGCTCGGCCAGATCGTTGATGATCCGGGCCTGCACCTTCTTGTGCATCTGCTCGTTGACGAACGCGTACGTCGGCGGCAACAGCTCGTTGAACAGCACCCGGCCCAGCGTGGTGTCCGCGGTCCAGGCATCGCCCGGGTTCCAGCCGTCGGGGAACAGCTCGGCCTCGACCTCGGCGGGCGGACGCAGCTGCGTCAGCCGCACCCGGATCTTGGCGCGCACACTCAGCGCACCGCGGTCCATCGCCATGATGGCCTCGGCCGGCGAGCTGAACACACCGGTCTCCGGCTGATCCTTGGCGGCAGCGGTGTACTCGCCGAGGTCACCGTCGATCTCGGTGGTCAGGTAGTACAGACCGGTCACCATGTCCAGACGGGGCATGGCCAGCGGCCGACCCGACGCCGGCGACAGGATGTTGTTCGAGGACAGCATCAGGATGCGGGCCTCGGCCTGCGCCTCCGCGCTCAGCGGCAGGTGCACGGCCATCTGGTCGCCGTCGAAGTCGGCGTTGAACGCCTCACAGACCAGCGGGTGCAGCTGGATGGCCTTGCCCTCGACCAGCTGCGGCTCGAAGGCCTGGATACCCAGGCGGTGCAGCGTGGGGGCACGGTTGAGCAGCACCGGATGTTCGGCGATGACCTCTTCGAGAACGTCCCACACCTGCGGGCGCTGCCGCTCGACCATGCGCTTGGCGCTCTTGATGTTCTGCGCGTGGTTCAGGTCGACCAGGCGCTTCATCACGAACGGCTTGAACAGCTCGAGCGCCATCAGCTTGGGCAGACCACACTGGTGCAGCTTGAGCTGCGGGCCGACCACGATGACCGAACGGCCGGAGTAGTCGACGCGCTTACCGAGCAGGTTCTGGCGGAACCGGCCCTGCTTGCCCTTGAGCAGATCCGACAGCGACTTCAGCGGACGGTTGCCCGGTCCGGTGACCGGGCGGCCGCGGCGGCCGTTGTCGAACAGCGCATCCACCGACTCCTGGAGCATGCGCTTCTCGTTGTTGACGATGATCTCGGGCGCGCCGAGGTCGATCAGTCGCTTCAACCGGTTGTTGCGGTTGATGACGCGGCGGTACAGGTCGTTCAGGTCGGACGTGGCGAAGCGGCCACCGTCGAGCTGAACCATCGGCCGCAGCTCCGGCGGGATCACCGGAACCGCGTCGAGCACCATGCCCATCGGCGAGTTGCTGTTGGTCTGGAAGGCCGCGACGACCTTCAGCCGCTTGAGCGCACGCAGCTTCTTCTGCCCCTTGCCGCTGCGGATGACCTCGCGCAGGTTGTCCGCCTCGGCCGCGATGTCGAAGTTCTCGATGAGCTTCTTGATCGACTCGGCACCCATGGCGCCCTCGAAGTACTCGCCGTAGCGGTCCTGCAGCTCGCGGTAGAGCAGCTCGTCGACGATCAGCTGCTTGGGAGCCAGCTTGGTGAACGTCGTCCAGATCTCCTCGAGCCGGTCCAGCTCACGCTGGGCCCGGTCACGCAGCTGACGCATCTCGCGCTCGCCGCCGTCCCGCACCTTGCGCTTGACGTCGGACTTGGCGCCCTCGTCCTCGAGCTCCTTCATGTCGGCCTCGAGCTTCTGCGCCCGCGCCTCGAGGTCGGCGTCACGCTGGTCCTCGACGGCCTTGCGCTCCACGGCCATCTCGGCCTCGAGGGTGGACAGTTCGTTGTGCCGCATCTCGTCGTCGACCGCGGTGATGACGTAGGCCGCGAAGTAGATGATCTTCTCGAGATCCTTGGGCGCGAGGTCGAGCAGATACCCGAGCCGCGACGGGACACCCTTGAAGTACCAGATGTGGGTGACCGGCGCGGCCAGCTCGATGTGGCCCATCCGCTCACGACGCACCTTGGCGCGGGTCACCTCGACGCCGCAGCGCTCACAGATGATGCCCTTGAACCGGACGCGCTTGTACTTGCCGCAGTAGCACTCCCAGTCGCGAGTCGGTCCGAAGATCTTCTCGCAGAACAGGCCGTCCTTCTCCGGCTTGAGCGTGCGGTAGTTGATGGTCTCCGGCTTCTTGACCTCGCCGTAGGACCAGTTACGGATGTCGTCCGCGGTCGCCAGACCGATTCGGAGTTCATCGAAGAAGTTGACGTCTAACACGTAACTCCCTTTCCCCTTTCGGGATTAGAAAACAATCACTACTTGAGCGAGCTCGAGGATCAGGCGAGATCCTCAACCGACGCGGACTCGTTGCGGGACAGGTTGATGCCGAGGTTGGCCGCAGCGCGCTCCAGGTCCTCGTCGTCACCGTCACGCATCTCGATCGCGGCGCCGTCCGAGGACAACACCTCGACGTTGAGGCACAGCGACTGCAGCTCCTTGAGCAGCACCTTGAACGACTCGGGGATGCCCGGCTCGGGGATGTTCTCGCCCTTGACGATCGCCTCGTACACCTTGACCCGGCCGACGGTGTCGTCGGACTTGATGGTCAACAGCTCCTGCAGCGTGTAGGCCGCGCCGTAGGCCTGCATGGCCCAGCACTCCATCTCGCCGAACCGCTGACCACCGAACTGCGCCTTACCGCCCAGCGGCTGCTGGGTGATCATCGAGTACGGACCGGTCGAGCGGGCGTGGATCTTGTCGTCCACCAGGTGGTGCAGCTTGAGGATGTACATGTAGCCGACCGTCACCGGGTACGGGAACGGCTCTCCGCTGCGGCCGTCGAACAGCACCGCCTTGCCGTCGGAGTTGACCATCGTCTCGCCGTCGCGGTTGGGCAGCGTCGAGCCGAGCAGACCCGACAGCTCGTTCTCGCGGGCACCGTCGAACACCGGGGTGGCGACGATGCTGTCGGACGGCGCCGACAGCAGGTCCTCCGGCAGGTTCGACGCCCAGTCGGGCACTGCGCCCGCCCCGCCGTCTGCCACCTGGATGTTCCATCCGGCCTTGGCGACCCACCCGAGGTGGGTTTCCAGGATCTGGCCGATGTTCATACGACGCGGCACACCGTGGGTGTTCAGGATGATGTCCACCGGGGTGCCGTCGGGCATGAACGGCATGTCCTCGACGGGCAGGATCTTGCCGATGACGCCCTTGTTGCCGTGGCGTCCGGCCAGCTTGTCGCCGTCGGAGATCTTGCGCTTCTGCGCGACGTAGACGCGCACCAACTCGTTGACGCCGGCGGGCAGCTCGTCGTCGTCCTCACGGGAGAACACGCGGATGCCGATGACCTTGCCGGACTCACCGTGGGGCACCTTCAGCGACGTGTCACGGACCTCGCGCGCCTTCTCACCGAAGATCGCGCGGAGCAGCCGCTCCTCCGGGGTCAACTCGGTCTCGCCCTTCGGGGTGACCTTGCCGACCAGGATGTCGCCGTCGCGGACCTCGGCGCCGATGCGGACGATGCCGCGCTCGTCGAGGTCGGCCAGCACCTCATCGGAGACGTTCGGGATGTCCCGGGTGATCTCCTCGGCGCCCAGCTTGGTGTCGCGGGCGTCGATCTCGTGTTCCTCGATGTGGATCGAGGTGAGCACGTCCTCTTCGACCAGACGGTTGCTGAGGATGATCGCGTCCTCGTAGTTGTGGCCCTCCCACGGCATGATCGCGACGAGCAGGTTCTTGCCCAGCGCCATCTCACCGTTCTCGGTGCACGGCCCGTCGGCGATGACCTGACCCGCCTCGACCCGCTGACCGGCGTCCACGATCGGACGCTGGTTGGCGCACGTGCCGTGGTTGGAGCGGGCGAACTTGCGCATCCGGTAGGTGTGCCGGGTGCCGTCATCGGCCATCACGGTGACGTAGTCGGCACTGACCTCCTCGATCACACCGGCCTTGTCGGCGACGACGACGTCGCCGGCGTCGATCGCGGCGCGCAACTCCATCCCGGTACCGACCAGCGGGGCCTCGCTGCGCACCAGCGGAACGGCCTGGCGCTGCATGTTGGCACCCATCAGGGCGCGGTTGGCGTCGTCGTGTTCGAGGAACGGAATCATCGCCGTCGCGACCGACACCATCTGGCGCGGCGAGACGTCCATGTAGTCCACCTCGGCCGAGGAGACGTACTCGACCTCGCCGCCCTTGCGGCGGACCAGGACGCGGTCCTCGGTGAAGCGCTGCGACTCCGGATCCAGCGGCGAGTTGGCCTGCGCCACGACGTGGCGGTCCTCCTCGTCGGCGGTCAGGTAGACGATGTCGTCGGTGACGACACCGTCGACGACCTTGCGGTACGGCGTCTCGATGAACCCGAACGGGTTGACCCGGGCGTACACCGACAGCGAGCCGATCAGGCCGATGTTCGGGCCCTCCGGGGTCTCGATCGGGCACATCCGGCCGTAGTGGCTGGGGTGCACGTCGCGGACCTCGAGGCCGGCGCGCTCACGGGACAGACCGCCGGGGCCCAGCGCCGACAGGCGGCGCTTGTGGGTCAGACCCGACAGCGGGTTGTTCTGGTCCATGAACTGCGACAGCTGGCTGGTACCGAAGAACTCCTTGATCGCCGCCACGACGGGCCGGATGTTGATCAGGGTCTGCGGCGTGATCGCCTCGACGTCCTGGGTGGTCATGCGCTCGCGCACGACGCGCTCCATACGCGACAGGCCGACCCGGATCTGGTTCTGGATCAGCTCACCGACGGTGCGCAGACGACGGTTGCCGAAGTGGTCGATGTCATCGACCTCGACGGGCACCTCGACTCCGCCGGGCACCGTCATCGTGGTGT
>MDSW01083692.1_pt1 | contig 10843 bp, 9 predicted proteins | sample 811171 | NCBI WGS metagenome assembly MDSW01 (sample SAMN05326641, study PRJNA326480) | marine metagenome | isolation source: seawater | place: Atlantic Ocean: North West | collected 2012 | reverse complement strand
GCGCAGAATAACTGCGCGGCGCGCGCTACGCCTCGTCTTGCCGCAAAACAGCGCTTGGCGCGGACTCGTATGAAACATCAACAGACCCTAGAGCGGCGTCGAGGACATCCAGGCCGGCGCCTGCCTGATTGCCGCGCTCAGACAACACGCGGCGCCAGTTGCGACCGCCTGGCTGGCCGTGAAACAGTCCCAGCATGTGATGGGTGATATCGCGAAGCGCGCCGCCGGCCCGCAAGTGATCGGCGATATAACCGCGCATGGCGGCCACGGCTTCATGGCGCGACACCGGCGGGCGGGCATCGCCAAAGAATTCGGTGTCGACCCGGGCCATGATGTACGGGTTCTTGTAAGCCTCGCGTCCGATCATCACGCCGTCGACGTGGCCCAGCTGGTCGTGACAGGCGGCCAGGTCGACGAAACCACCGTTAATGCTCATGGGCAGATCGGGGAAGTCCGCCGCCAGCCCGTGCACGCGGGCATAATCCAGAGGCGGCACTTCACGATTTTCCTTGGGCGACAGGCCGGACAGCCAGGCCTTGCGTGCATGTACGATCAGGCGCGCGGCCCCCGCGGCCTGGATCTGGCGGGTGAAATCGGCCAGAAAGCCGTAGCTGTCCTGATGATCGATGCCGATACGTGTCTTGACCGTCACGGGAATCGACACTGCGGCTTTCATGGCCGATACACATTCGGCGACCAAGGCGGGCTCGGCCATCAGACACGCGCCGAACGCGCCGTTCTGGACTCGGTCCGACGGGCAGCCTACGTTGATGTTGACTTCGTCGAAGCCTGAATCTTCGGCCAGCCGGGCGCAGTGGGCCATCTCGCCGGGCTCACTCCCGCCCAGCTGCAGCGCGATCGGGTGTTCATCCGGATGAATTTTAAGAAAGCGGTGGGTATCGCCGTGGATGAGCGCCTTGCTGGTCACCATCTCGGTATACAGCAGGGCACGGCGCGTCAGCCGGCGCATGAAATAACGCTGGGTAGGCGTTGTCCAGGCCATCATCGGGGCGACCGATAGCCGCGCGCCGGACGGGATATCGCGCTGTGGGTCAAACTGATTCATCCCGCTATTATCGCACTTCGAGTGCGGGGGGTCAGCCGTGCGCGGGCGCACGCAAGCCGTCACAATAGTCGGCGGTTTCAACCGGCTATTGGTATGTACTCGCTGATTCGTCCTGCGCTTTTTTCTCAAGACGCCGAGAAGGCCCATGACCGTACGTTGGCCTGGGCGGATCGGGCGCGCCCGCTAATCCAGCGTATCTACGGCGCCCGTACGCCGAGCCGACCGACGCGTTTGATGGGCTTGGATCTACCCAATCCGGTGGGTCTGGCCGCCGGCCTAGACAAGAACGCCGCGCATATCGACAGCCTGGCCGCCATGGGATTTGGCTTTATTGAGGTGGGCACGGTCACGCCCAAACCACAGCCCGGCAATGACCGGCCCCGGCTGTTTCGTCTGCCCGAGCAGCGAGCCTTGCTCAATCGTTTCGGCTTCAACAACGCCGGCGCGGCTACGCTTGTAAAAAATGTGGCAGACGCTCGCTTTGACGGCGTCATCGGCATCAATATCGGCAAGAACAAGACCACGCCGCCCGAGCACGCCGTGGCCGACTACACCACGGCTCTGTCGATGGTCTACGACCAAGCCCACTATGTAACGCTTAATATCTCGTCGCCCAACACGCAAGGGCTGCGCGACTGGCAAGGCAGCGACGCGCTTGATGCGCTGCTGGGCGCCGTGGTGGCCGAGCGCGACCGTTTGGCCGAAACGCGCGCTCGTTTCGTGCCCCTGGCGGTCAAGATCGCTCCCGATCTAAATGAGGCAGGCCTGGATGCCATCGTGGCCCGGCTGCGCCACCATCGCATCGACGGCGTGATCGCCACCAATACAACCACCGCGCGTGACGCCGTACCGCCGCGCTGGCGGTCCGAGGCCGGCGGGCTGTCGGGCCGGCCGGTACGGGCCAAGGCCAACGCCGTGATCGCCGCACTTCATGCGCGCCTTGGCGATGACATACCGATCATCGGCGTGGGCGGCATGATGAGCGCGGCCGATGCGGTGGCCAAGCTAGCCGCCGGGGCCAGTGCCGTGCAGATCTATACCGGGCTTATCTATCGCGGGCCAGGACTGGTGAGCGAGGCCGCGCGTGCCATCGCGGCAAGCGATCGATCGATCGAAAGACCGTTGCTAGCGCGCCGACACGCTGTTGGCTGAGCTATGGGCAGCCCGTACTCGTGTCAGCTGATCCCGAAAAATCGCGTCTATGAAATCCAGAGACGCGGCCAGGCGATGATCGTCGGGCACGAGATGCAGGCGGGCACGACGACGCTTGGCAAACGCCAGGCTCGAGGCCAGAGGCACGATATCGTCATCCCAACCGTGCACGACTTCGGTATCATACGGGCAGCCGGCCGGATCTCCCGGATAACCGTCCATATACAGCGCCGGAGCCATGAGAAATAGCGCCGCCGGGTTCAGGGTGGCCGCCGCCATGGCACTGACATAGCCGCCCATGGATGAGCCGACCAGAACCAGCGGCGTGCCCTGCGGGTTGTGCGATAAGAGGTGTTCGAGTCGCGCCTGGGGCGAGTCGATGCCCTGATAATCGATGGAGGTCACGCGAAACCCTAGCTCACGGGCTGAGGCCGCCAGCCGCGTGATCTTGGATCCCCAAGGCCCGCTTTCCTTGCCGTGGGCAAAGATCGCGGTCGGGTGCGTGTAGTCGTCTTGCATCGTGGACGCGGACAAAAATTTACGTCTACTATGCCACGAGCCTTCACGAACAGCCGGGAGCCTGTTTGATCGTTGTCCGCCTGTTCAATCGCCTGATAGCCGCCCTGGCGCTCGGCGCCACCGGAATCGGCTTCGTACTCTGCGGTCTCGCCGCGGGCCTGGGTACCACCGACGGACGATGGGACGACATCGTGACCGCTACCGAGCTGGGGCTGGTGGTATCGCTCATCGCTTTGGGTGCAAGCTGGCTGTTCGAGCGCAGACACCCGGCACGCTGGGCGGGCGAGGCCACGCTGGTGCTAGCGGTGATTGCGTCCCTGATCTACGGCCTGGTGCTGCGCTGATGCAATCTCTCCCCGATCCTTCCCCCATGCGCTGGCAGCCGCGGCGCTTCAAGTCGGCCGTTCTCGTCGTGGCCGTGGGCATCGTCTGGCTGGCGAGCTGCTGGGCCGCACCGTGGTGGGTGGCCATCTTGGGAACCGTGCCGGGCGTCGTGCTGATCGCCACCGGCTCGGGGCAGTTTCTCTACGCCGGCGATCGCCAGCTGCTGTATCACATGGCGCTCGCCGGGCCCGTGAGCGCGCTGCTGGCGCTGGTGGTGGGTGTCTGGGTGGGCTGGCTGGTCTGGGGCGTTCTGCTGGCCGGCGGCATCATGACTTATCTGATCGCCGGCTGGGCGCTACGCGTACAACACCCGGTGCCGCCCGGTATCGAGCCGCCCACACGCAAGCTCGCGTTGATCAACAAAGTGGCCGGCGACGGGGCGCTGCTGGGTTTTTTCGTCAACTGCGCGCGCGTGCCGCGCGGCAAGGCCGTCGATCAGGACGTGGCCGAGCTGCGAGCCTGGGGTGAATTGGCCGCGCGCGAGGGGTGGCTGGAGCGGCCCACGGCCATGCACGGCGCGCCGAAGCCGTTTGCCGAAGCGCCGCGGATCAAGTCTGTGAAGACGGCTGGCGTGGCCTACGAGTGGTTGACCGCGCCCTCGGCGTACGCGCCCGAACCCAACTGGCCCGGGGCCACGCGCTGGGCTGATCATCGGGCCAATCGCATTGCGCGCGCTCGGGTCATGCGCAGTCAGACAAGCGCCGGACGCCCTTGGCTGATCTGTATCCACGGCTATCGAATGGGACACGCCGCACTCGATTTCCAGCTGTTCGACGTCGACAAGCTGCACAAGCAGATGGGCATGAATCTCTTGATGCCGGTGCTGCCGCTGCACGGCCCCCGGCGCGCGACGTTCCTGACTGGCGGCCGGTTCCTGGACGGGCCGCTCGGCGATCTGGTTCATGCCCAGGCGCAGGCGCTGTGTGATCTGCGAAGCTGTATCCACTGGATACGCGAGCAGGACCCAGAGGCACGTATTGGCGTGCTGGGCTATTCGTTGGGCGGTTATCACGCCGCCCTGTTGTCGTGTTTCGAGCCCGAACTCGCCTGTGTCATCGCCGGGATTCCCATGACCGATATCCCGGCGACACTCTGGCAGCACCTGCCGACCGCGCATGCCGACTATCTCGAGGCCTGTGGCTTGTCGGTGGCCTCGGTCAACGCCCGGCTGGGGGCGGTCTCACCGCTTGCCATGCCGTGTCGCGTGGCGCGCGAACGTCGTTATATCTTTGCCGCCACCGCCGACCAGCTCATCGCCCCGGAGCAGCCCTCGGCGCTCTGGCGACACTGGGACGATTGTCAGATGCAATGGTACGACGGCTCGCACTTGTCGGTGCGACACGAAGACAAGGTCGTCCCGTTTATTGATCGGGCGCTGCGCGAAACCGGTATGTGTGCTTGATACCGTGTTGTGGGCTAGTCCGGGGGCGCGTCAGAATAGTCGGCTATAAAATTCTAGAACGAGGAGCAGTCAAGTGAATCAAGTCGTCGTGTCGGCCACGGGGCTGTATAACCCGCCCGAGTCGATTTCCAACGAAGAGCTCGTTGCCTCGTTCAACGCCTACGTCGATCGCTACAACGCTGATCACGCCGACGCGATTGCCGCGGGCCAGCTTGCACCGCTGTCGCATTCCAACGCCGAGTTCATCACCAAGGCTTCGGGCATCGAATCGCGCTACGTCGTCGACAAGGCCGGGATTCTGGACCCGGAGATCATGGCGCCACGGATCCGTACCCGCTCCAACGACGAGCCCTCGATCCAGTGTGAAATGGCGTTGGCCGCTATCGATGACTGCCTGCGCGCGGCCGGCCGACAAGCCTCGGATATCGACGCGATCCTCGTGGCCTGTTCCAACCTGCCGCGGCCGTACCCGGCGCTGGCCGTCGAGGTGCAGGAATATTTAGGCGGCGGCGCCTTCGGCTTTGATTTGAACGTGGCCTGTGCCTCGGCGGCTTTCGGCATCCAGACCGGCGCCGATATGATCCGCTCGGGCACCGCGCGTCGCGTGTTGATGGTCAACCCGGAAATCTGCAGCGCCCATCTTAATTTCCGCGATCGTGACAGCCATTTCATCTTCGGTGACGTGTGCACCGCCGCGCTGCTCGAACACGCCGACGATGTCGCGGCCGGGCAGGGCTTTGACGTGCTGGGCACTCACCTGCAGACGAAGTTTTCCAACAACATCCGTAACAATTTCGGTTTCTTGAATCGCTCGGAAATTGAGCCTCGCCCGGATGCCGATCGGCTGTTCGTGCAAAACGGCCGCCGCGTATTCAAGGACGTGGGTCCGATGGTGGCCGAAATGATCGTCGATCACCTGGCCGAGCACGGTCTCGCCGCTGCAGATGTGCGCCGGCTCTGGCTGCACCAGGCCAACATCAACATGAACACACTGATCGCCAAGCGTGTTCTGGGCCGCAACGCCGAAGCTCACGAGTTGCCGGCGGTGTTTGCCGAATACGGCAACACCAGTTCGGCCTCGCCGGTCATCGTGTTGCATAAATACGGCGCCGACCTCGCCGGGGGAGACGTCGGCGTGATGGCCGGTTTCGGTGCCGGCTATTCGGCCGGCAGCGTGATCTTGCGTCGGCGCTGAGCGCTGCCCGGCGGTCTCATACCCGCGGCGTCGCCGTCACGCCGTTCTGTCATTCGTCTATCTCGCCTGATTTATGAGCCAAGCGCCCGAACGTCATTATCGAAGCGATTATCAGCTGCCGGCTTACCTGATCGACGATGTGTCGCTGAATTTCGATATTCAGGAAAACAACGTTGAAGTCACGGCCGAGATGGCCGTCAGGACTAACCCGGACGGGCCAGGCGGCCCCTGGCAGCTAGACGGCCGTGGACTCAGGCTGGTGCGTATCGCCATCGACGGGGCCGACCGGGGTGAAGACGGCTATCACCTAACGGATACCGGCCTGACGCTGGACGATCTGCCCGAAGCATTTACTTTGACTGTGGTCACCGAGATTGATCCGGAGACCAATCTGTCGCTGGAAGGCCTGTATCGCTCCGGCGCGATCTTGTGTACCCAGTGCGAGGCCACGGGATTTTCGCGTATCACGTACTGGCCGGACCGGCCCGACGTCATGGCGCGGTTTACCACCCGTGTCGAAGCCGACGCAGCGCGTTACCCGGTGCTGTTATCCAACGGCAACTGTATCGAATCCGGGCGTGCCCAGCCGGGTCGGCACTACGCGGTGTACGAGGACCCGTTTGCCAAGCCCTGTTATCTGTTCGCGCTCGTGGCCGGCGACCTGGGCGTCATCCGTGATCGTTACACCACGGCCAGCGGCCGGGAAGTGGCTTTGGCGGTGTTCACCGAGCACGGTAACGAAGCCCAGTGCTACCACGCCATGGATTCACTCAAGGCGGCCATGGCCTGGGATGAAGCAACCTACGGCCTGGAATACGACCTGGACCAGTTCTTCATCGTGGCCGTGGGCAGTTTCAACATGGGGGCCATGGAGAACAAGGGCCTGAACATCTTCAACACGGCCTGTGTCTTCGCTCACCAAGAGACCGCCACCGACGGTGACTTTGCCCGCGTGCGTGACGTGGTGGCCCATGAGTATTTCCATAACTACACGGGCAACCGCGTGACGTGCCGCGACTGGTTTCAGCTGTCGCTCAAGGAGGGGTTGACGGTCTATCGGGAGCACCAGTTCGCGATTGACCACGGCTCGCCCGGAGTCACGCGCATCGAGCAGGTGCGCATGATCCGCGATATCCAGTTCCCCGAAGACGCCGGCCCCCGAGCGCATCCGGTACGCCCGGACTCGTATATCGAGATGAACAATTTCTACACCATCACGGTGTATGAAAAAGGCGCCGAGCTGATTCGCATGATGGCACAGATGGCCGGGGATGCTGCCTTCATCGCCGGCGTTCAACATTATCTGGCCAAGCACGACGGCCAGGCCGTCACCATCGAGGATTTCGTGGTGGCCATCGAAGAAAGCGCCGGACTGGATCTGGGCCAGTTCCGGCACTGGTACAGCCAGGCCGGCACGCCGCGGGTACGCGTTGCTCAGCACTATGCCGACAATCGCCTCACGTTGTCGCTGTCCCAACACACCCCGGCTACGCCGGGCCAGGCGGATAAACCTGTCTTCGATATACCGCTCGCGCTGGCCGTTGTCGATGCCGAGGGTTGCCCGCAGGTGGCACCGCAGCTTGTGCGCCTCAGCCAAACATCACAAGACATCGTCTTCGATGACATCCAGGCCCAGCCGGTGGTCTCGGCGCTGCGGGGCCTGAGCGCACCGGTGAAACTGGAACAAGACGCGAGCCCGGCCGATCTGGCCTGTCTCATGGCCTACGACAGCGACCCGGTCTCGCGCTGGGATGCGGCCCAGTCGCTGTATCTGGCGCATCTGAGCGTCTGCGTATCTGCCTTGCAGGCAGGCGAGTCGTGCCCAGGGCTTCCCGAGGGTGTTGCCGGGGGCATTGAACGATTGTTGAACGATTGGCCAGACGACCGTGCGCTTTTGGCTGAAATGCTGACTCTTCCCAGCACCACGCAGATCGGCGAGGCGTTCGAAGCCATCGACGTTATTCCCATCGAGGACGCACGCCGCACGGTCAAACACCAGATCGGCCACCGCTTTGCCGAAGCGCTGACAACACTCTGCGACGCCCACGCGCCGACCGGGGCCTATGCCTTTAGCCAGGCGGAAGCCGGCCGGCGCCGCGTATTTGCGCTCGCGCTGGATTACCTGGCCGAAATCGACGCGTCGGGCATCGAGGCGCGCTTGCAAGCGGTCTACGAGGCCGCCGACAACATGACCGATCGCATGGCCGCACTCAGCGCTCTACAGCATCGCCCGGGCACGGTGCGGGATGTGCTCCTGGCCGATTTCGCCGAGCGGTATGCTAACGAACCGCTGGTGATGGACAAGTGGCTGCGGCTTCAGGTGAGCGCGCCGGATATCGACGCGCTGGCCAAGACCCGCGAACTATTGGCGGATCCGCGTTTTGACTTCACCAACCCAAACCGGCTTCGGGCACTGCTTGGCGGATTGGTGCGCGGCAACGCTCGGGCCTTTCATCGTACCGACGGGGCAGGCTATGCCTTGCTGGTGGATGAAATTCTGCGTATTGACGGTTTCAATCCGCAGATGGCTGCCGCGCTGGCGGGGTTGATTGCGCCGTGGCGGCGCTATGCCGGTGGCTATGCGCAGGGCATGAAAGCCGGTCTCATGCGTCTGGATGCCGCTGATCTATCCGATAACACGCGTGAAATCGTGGCCAGCGGACTGGCCGACACCGCCGACTGACACTGTCATGTAAGCGTCATATAACTTTCATAAGGTGGCGTCACGACTTGAACGGCACGAGCCGTTGTCATGCAAGATAAAAACGTTCTGATCGTTGAAGACGAAGCCCCGATTCGCGACATGATCCGGTTCGCGCTCGAGCGGGCGGATTTTTCCGTGACCGAGGCCGAGGACGCCCAGTCGGCCCGGCTGGCCGTGGCCGATCAATTACCCGATCTGGTGCTGCTGGATTGGATGCTGCCGGGCATCAGCGGGGCCGAGCTCGCCCGCGAGTGGCGCCGTGACGAGCTCACACAGAGCATGGCCATCATCATGGTCACCGCGCGTGTGGACGAGGACGATCGGGTGCGCGGCCTCAATCTCGGGGCAGACGATTACGTCACCAAGCCGTTTTCGTCCTCGGAGCTGGTCGCGCGCGTACGGGCAGTGCTGCGACGCAGCCTGCCCGGCGGCGAGGACGAACGCCTAGAGCTCGACGGGCTGTCTCTGGACGCCGCCAGCCAGCGGGTCACCGCCGGCGAGGATGCCGTACGGCTCGGGCCAACGGAGTATCGTCTGCTTCGTTTTTTCATGAGCAACCCCGAGCGGGTCTACTCGCGCGAACAAATGCTGGACCGGGTCTGGGGCCAGAATGTTTACGTCGAAGAGCGTACGGTCGACGTCCATATTCGGCGACTGCGTAAGGCACTCGCCCCGCACGGGTTCGACGGTTTCATCCAGACGGTTCGCGGTAGCGGGTATCGGTTTTCGAGCAAGTCGCTATAGTGCGCGGTGACGCCGGGCCCGGCCGTCGCCCGGGCACCGGTTGCCGGTTCGCCTCACGAAAAGGACATCACGCATGATGAACGCGCCCGCCGGCGAAGTGCGCCGTATCTGGGGGCTTGCCTTAGTGCGCCTGACGCTCTGGATGCTGGCATGCGGCGTGGCCGGTTATCTGCTGGGGCAGACGGCCTGGGCATTGCTTGCCGGTCTATCCATCTATACGGCTGGCCATCTCTTGTTTGCCTACCAGCTGCATCGGTGGTTGGCCAAACCGCGAATCGAGCCGCGCGAAGGCGTGGGTGTGTGGCAAGAGATCTACACCGAGCTCTATCGCCTCAAGCAGCGCAATCGACGGCGCAAGCGGCGTCTCAAGGACATCGTGGCCGAATTCCAGGCCTCGACCGAGGCCTTGCCAGACGGTGCGGTCGTCATCGACGGGCGTGGACGGATCGTATGGTTCAACCAGGCCGCGGCCGTCATGCTGGCGCTCCGGGCCGGCCAGGACAACGGCCAGCGGATCGTCAATCTGCTGCGCCACCCGCGTTTTGCCGAGTTCATGGCCGCAGCCGCCGTCGACGGCACTATGGGCGAACTGGAAATCCCAGCGCCGGCCAACGAAGAGCACACCGTGCTGCTGCGTATCGTGCCTTACGGTGACGGCCAGCGGCTGCTCGTCGCGCGCGACGTGAGCGACCAAAAGCGCCTGGAATCCACCCGCCGCGATTTCGTGGCCAACGCCTCACATGAGCTGCGCACGCCGCTGACGGTGCTGCGCGGCTATCTCGAAATCATGCACGAAGAAGCCGGCCAGGGCGGAGCGCTCGACAGCTGGCAGCGTCCGATCGGGGAGATGAGCGCCCAGTCGCAGCGGATGGGCCGCATCATCGACAGCTTGCTACGCCTGGCGCGGCTGGAATCCGAAGGCCTGCAGCAACGCCAGGAGTCCGTCGACGTGCCGGCGATGATCCAAAACGTGGTTGATGATTTGCGGCGTCACGACGGCCGCGCGCACGACATCGTCGTCGATGCACAGGCGGGGCTGTATTTGTACGGGCGCGCCAGCGAGCTCGAGAGCATCGTGTCCAACCTGGCCGCCAACGCGGCTCGTTATTCGCCGGCTGGCACTACTATCGAGATCCGTTGGCAGGCCGAGGCTGACGGGGCCGTACTGGCCGTCACCGACTACGGCCCCGGAATCGAGGCGGAGCATATACCGCGGCTGACCGAACGTTTCTACCGCGTAGACGCAGGCCGCAAGGCCTCCGACGGCGGGACCGGGCTGGGCCTGGCGATCGTCAAGCACAGCCTCGAGCACCACGAAGGCGAGCTGGTCGTAGACAGCACACCAGGCCGCGGCTCGACGTTCACCGCGCGCTTCCCGTATCGACGTCTGATATTCGACGACGCAGCGTAAGGGGCTGTTGCCGTTTCGTACGAGCCCGCGCCAAGCGCTCCTTAAAAATTGACTAGGGGCGGCAAGACGAGGCGTAGCGCGCGCCGCGCAGTAACTCTGCGTAAGCGTGCTAGAACGCTGGATTGCCGACGTATCGTCAACTTTTGGGCGCTTGTCCTGAAAGGTTGGGCCGCCCCTAAAAATTGACTAGGGGCGCCCTGCGGCGTTGCGAGTCTTGATCGTGGCACGCCACGATGCGGCGACTCGCGCCTTGCAGGACACGATTT
>MDSW01073069.1_pt1 | contig 10843 bp, 7 predicted proteins | sample 811171 | NCBI WGS metagenome assembly MDSW01 (sample SAMN05326641, study PRJNA326480) | marine metagenome | isolation source: seawater | place: Atlantic Ocean: North West | collected 2012 | reverse complement strand
TTTCTGTAGTTGTATCAAGAGCACTCGTCGGTTCGTCTAAAATTAATAATTCTGACTTTTTATATAATGCTCTAGATATGGCTACTCGTTGGCATTGTCCGCCTGATATTCTATCTCCATTTTCACCCAAATATAAATCAAGATTTTCAGAGAATTCTTCTAAACAAGATGCTTTAAGACAATTTCTTATTCTGTTTTCATCAATATTTTTTATACTAGATCCAAATGCAATATTTGTTTTTAAGTTGCCTTCACTTATAAAAAATTTTTGAGGAACTAGTGAAATATTTTTTTGCCAATTAGGAATATTATCTTTATCTAACTTTATTCCATCAACAAAAAATTCTCCTTTATTAAATTCTAAGAAACCACAAAGAATATCAATAAGTGTTGATTTTCCAGAACCTGTTTTTCCTACAATTCCAATTTTTTGTCCTTTTTTTATTTTAATACCCACATTTGATAAACCTTTGTTTCTTTTGCCTGGATATCTAAATGTTATATCCTTTAATTCTAACTCATTTTTAAAGTTTAATTTTTTATCTGGTATTTCTTCGTCTATCGATAAATTTTGCATTTTTCTTGCTTCTATTAGATCTTGCTCGATACTTTCAAATGCACTTAAATGTGATTTGATAAGTGAATAATTCTGAAAAATTTTTTGAAATGCAGGAAGTAATTTAATTACACATATTCCATAAAATGCAATATATGGCCCTATTTCTTGAAATTGATATTTTTTAATTTCTATAAAATAAGTCATTACTAATACTATTGCTGAAAAAACAAATATTTCTATGATGTTTCTTGGTAATTTTAATAGAAAGAGTTGCTCAGTAATAGCATTACATCTTTCTCTAGTTGTTTTTATAAATAAATCAGAAAAATATAATTTTTTTTTATATAAAATTGTATCTCTAATTGAAAAAAAACTATCACTAATTGTTTTATGATATACTGGATAACTTCTGGTTACCAGATCTCCAATTTTTCTCATTTTTTTTTTAAAAAATAAGTAAAAAAACAGGTAAAAAGTAAAAAAAACAATAAATACTAAACCAGCAACTTTAAAATTTACCAGTATTATTGTTAACAGTACAAAAAATATCAAAAAAAGATTTGTAATTAAATCTAATGTAGGATCAATTACTTCTCCCTTAAGTCTATCAGTGTCATGATGAATTTTACTCAATAATAGTTTTGATGAATTGTTAATATGGAATAGAAGGTCTTGTAAAAGAAAATATTTAAACATTATTGTTTTAAAATAAATTTCTAATTGATTTGACCATTTGAGATTAAAATAAGAAACGGTCAAATTTGCTAAAATAGAAATACAGTAAAAAAGAACTATAATTATGACTAAAGAAATTGTTAAATCCTCTTCAGGAAACTTATTTATAAAAGGTTTTACCCATTTACTTTCTAATACTGCATCTTTATTTATCAATATTGCTATAAATGGAGCAATTAATAATGCGGAAGCAGCAGTAAATATTGAAGAAAAAATACTTAATATTTGAATACTAATTAATTTTCTTTTCATCGATTTTTCAATACAAAAGAAAATTCTACTGATAATGTTAATCATTAATTGTAATTTATATGCTTTTGATTTTTTTTAAAGTTAATAAATTCATATAAAATTTTTTATTTTTCATTTTTTATTATTTGTTTTAATTTATTACATATATAATCTACCTCTTTATAACTAAGTTTTGGATACACCGGTAAAGAAATATTTTTTGAACTATAATTATCTGAATTTAAAAAATTTTTTGGGTTAAGTTTATATTTTTTTTTATAATAAGTCATTCTGTGAAGGGGAGTAGAATAATGAACACTTACTCCAATATTAATTTTTTTGAATTTCTTTAAAATTTTATCTCTTGATTTAGAAAAAATTTGGTAAATAAAATAAGAATTATTTTCGCTGAATGGTGTAATTTTTAAATTTTTAATATTAGAAAGATTTTTTATATACCGCTTTGCAATTAGTTTTCTTTTTTTTAAATTAAGCTTATATCTTTTTATTTGATTCAATCCTAAGCTTGCTTGAAAATCTGTTAATCTATAATTTAGTCCTAACAATTTAACATCATAATGGCCCTGTTTTTTTCTTTCGTTTATATCTTTATCAATACCAAATGCTTTCAAAGTTTTAATCTTTTTAAAAATTTTTTTATTATTTGTAATAACTGCACCCCCCTCGCCTGTGGTTACTTGTTTAGTTGGATAAAATGAAAATGAACCTGTAATACCAAAATTCCCAACATGTTTTGATTTATAGTATGTTCCAAGTCCATGTGCACAGTCTTCTAAAATAGTGATTTTTTTTTTTTTACAAAAAGAAATTATTGGAGTTAATTCACATGATACACCTGACATATGAACTAAAATTATTCCCCTTGTTCTCCTTGTGACTTTTTTTATTATTTTATCTAATGTTAGGTTTCCAGTGTTTTTATCAACATCACAAATTACTGCTTTAGCGCCAGTAAGTTCAACAACATGTGCGGTTGCTGTATGAGTTACCGATGGAACTATTATTTCATCGTCTTTTTTAAAGCCACTAGCTATACAAGAAATATGTAATCCTGCAGTACAGCTTGAAACTAAAGTGCAATATTTTGATCCAGTAAATTTCTTTAATTCGTCTTCAAATTTACTAGAATATATTCCGTGAGTTAACCATCCACTATTTAAAACTTTCGCAACATCTTTAATATCACTAGAGGTTATTTCAGCTTTTGAGAATTTTATTTTCACTTTTTTTTGATTTACTTTAAATAATTAATCATAATTTATTCCCTAACACCTATTTGTTTAGCAGGTGAGCCTGCATTTATTGAATTTTTTTCTGTTGATTTATTTACAAATGAATTCGCTCCTATAATAGATTTATCAGATATTGTAACACCTTTTGCAACGACAACATTTGCACCAAACCAACAATCGTTACCAATCATAATTGATTGGTGAGTATAGCCTTGTTCATTAACATTTTGATCTATTTTAAAATTATGCTCATTTGCATTTAATGTGTTTCTAGGACCAAATACACAATTTTTACCTATAATTAAATCCGCTCCACCATTTAATATTGCACCTGTTGTTACAATGGTATTATTTCCAATTTTAATTTTTCCAGTTCTTGCGCTTACGAATCTACAATTATCTTCAATCACAACATTGTCATCAAAAAAAATGGAGCCTGTTTCTCTTGTTCTCAAATCTATCGTTCCTAAAATTTTAACATTGTCTCCAAATACAATATCTACTTTAGTAGAATTAAGCTTTAATTTTGGAATTGCTTCAATATAAAAATTTTTTCCAATTTTAAAACCTTTTAAAATTAAAATTAATTTTATAAAAAAACTAAATAGTTTTAAAATTTTTTTTCCAAAAATAAAAATTAATAAATTCATATAAAATTTTTTGCCTAGCTGTGAACTTCTAAAAACATTTTAATGCAAATTACATTAAATAAAAACTTACTAAAAGTTGCATTATTAATGTTTTTTTTTGATAAATATTTTTTAATTAATAAATCTATATCAAAGTATTCAGAGATAAGTGTTTTATTTTTTTGTAGAAATTCTTTTATGTCTCTAATACTTGTCAAAGACAATAAAGATGCATTAAATCCATACTTCTGTCTAACGAGTCTAACATCATCAACTAAAATGTTCTTAGCTGCAAAACGCAAAATACTTTTTTGATAACCATCATTTATTAAATGTTTTGTTGGAACTGTAAGCATAAAATCAAGTAAATTATGATCTAAAAAAGGGCTTCTATTTTCTAAAGAATAATTCATTGAATTAAGATCATCATGATTAAGAATAACTGGCACTACTTCATAAAATAACTCATTTAACATTCTATTTCTAAGTAAATCTTTACAAAAAAAAAATTCTTTAGCTTTGGGTAGTTTTGTGTTTTTAATCAATTTTGACAAATCTTTATTAATGCTAAATGTTAAATTCATATTTTTTGGATTTGAAAAATAAAAATTAGGGTTTCTAAGTTCTTTATTACGTATAATTGGTTTTATATGCTTTTTCCATTTTTTTATTTCTATTTTCAGTTTATTTGAATCTTTAATTGATGCAAAATATAATAAAAAATGTTGGTAATATCCTGTAAATATTTCATCTGCGCCTGTTCCTGAAATTGCAACTTTATATCCAGACTTGGATATTTCCTCGCTTAAAAAAGAATGAATATAATATGAAATAGTAGCAATTGGACTGTCATGTTGCTCTATTAGTCTCCTAAGTCTGCTAAAAAAATTAACATTTTTATTTTTAAGTTTAATTTCTTTGTTTTTGCAATTTAGATCTTTTAAAACCTTTTTAATATTATCTCTCTCATCATATCTTTTATCATCATCGATAATTGAAAAAGTTTGTATTTTTTTTTTAAATTTTTTAACAGCTAAAGAGGCTAAATAACCAGAATCAACTCCTCCACTTAAACAAAAAGCAATTGGAACATCAGATCTTAATCTCAATTCTAAACTCTTTTCTAATTTTTTTTTTGCTTGAATAACTATATCTTCATAGAAATATTCAGTATTGGGATTAAACTTTGGTTTCCAATATTTTGTTTTTTTTAATTTTAAATTTTTTTGAATAGTTATATTTGAGCCTGATTTTAATGAGTAAATATTATTAAAGTAAGTTTCTTGGCTTTGATGAATTGTCCTATAACCCAAGTTTAAAGATCTAAAAATTTGTTTTTTGTTAATTTCCAACTTTTGACCTATAAGGTTTTTAATAAATTTTATTTCTGAGCCAAAAATAAACTCTTTGTCATTTTTATAAAAATAAAAAGGTTTTTCGCCAAATCTATCTCTTGAAGCGAAAAGACTACCTTTTTTTTTATCTAAAATTACAAATGCCCACATTCCATTAAAATAATTTACACATTTTTCTCCATAATGGATGTAACTTTTCAAGAGTACTTCTGTATCTGATAAAGTTTTAAAATTATAACCTAGATTTTGTAGTTTTTTTTTAAGTTCAAGGTAATTATAAATCTCACCATTAAAAACAACTATATAGCCCCCATCTTCAAATGGTTGATTAGACTGTTTTTTTAAATCGATAATACTAAGCCTGGAATGTAGCAAACATACTTTTAATTTATTATTTTTTTTGTAAAAAAAATTTCTATTATCTGGGCCTCTTTTTTTCATAAGACCAAGACAGCTTTTAATATTTATTTTGTTTACTGGTTTATTGCCAAAATAACCGGCTATTCCACACATTTTGATATTAGGCTAAGATTCATAGATTTATATAATCGAAATGTCTAAATTGATTATTTAATTTTGTCAAGTTTTTCAAGTGTTAAACTTAAATTATAATTTAAAATTAAAATTTTATTTATCACTTGAAGATATTTGTTTAAAAGTTCTATTTTATGATATATTATCAAAACTCTAAAAATTTCATGAAACATGAAAATAAATATACAGTCTATTAAAAATTTTTATTTTGCTACCAAAGGTACAATAAAGCAAAAAATTTTTAAATTAGGTGAAAATGATTATTATCCTCAAGTTGAAAAATCTAAATACTCTATTTTGACTCAATCCCAAAGGGTTGATTTTTGGAATTATTTAGCCAAAAAAAATAAACCTTTTTCACACTTTTATCAAAATGATCCTCAGGATCATTTTCTCAAAAATTCTGATTTAAAAAAAACTGACATTTATTTTAACATTTTTAGTGAATTTTATAAGAATGGCATTGTAGAAGTAAAAAACTTTTTTAATGATGCTGATCATAAATTAATAAAGTCAAGTTTTTATAATACAACTGTTAAAGACTTAGAATTAAAAAAAAGATCAACTTATTTATGTCGAGATGATGAAATAAATAACACTATTCACCGTCAATTAAAAACAATAGAAAAAATTTTATTTGGAGCGACCCAAAAAACTCAACATTACGCTTTTGAAAGTATAAAAAAAAATAAAAATGAAATTTCCAGCGTAGCAGCAAGTGCTGCATGGCATATGGATCGATTCATTCCTTGTATTAAATTAATGTATTACCCTACAAAAGTTACGACTGATCCATTTGAATATGCCCTAAAATCACATATAATGAATAATCAGTTTTTTAGCAACATCAATCAATTGATGTATAATCAAGATTTTTTTAATAAAGAAAAATATCCTGAGATAATAAACGAAATGAATAATACAAAAATTAACGAAAAAAATAATACAAAATTACCAGATCTTAAAAAATTAGAAGATATTCTTAGTAATAAGTTAAATTTTGATAATTACGTAACAAAAAAGTTTTACTGTGATGAAAATACACTTTTAATTATAGCTACTCACGGTTTACATAAAAGATCTCAAACTAAAGAAGTAGAAAGAGAAGGTGTAAGAAACACTTGCCAAATTGGTTATGCTAATCAATACACTCGTTATGACTTACTTAAACTACTTTTTAGAAAAAATTAATATAGAAAAATATATTTAATTTGAAAAAACAAAGCAAAATATTTTTAGAAAAAGAAGGTGATAATTATTTTAAACGAAATGAATATAAAACCTTTATTAAAGATAATCTTTTTTTTGAAATAAAAAAATTTAATAAAAAAAAAAAACTTAAAAAATTAATTGAAATAGGATGTGGCCAAGGACATAGATTGAACCTTTTAAACAAAGAATTAAAAATTAATTGCTATGGAATTGAACCCTCAAAAAAAGCCATACAAAACAATAAAAATAACAATATTAAGATTAAAAAGGGAACAGCTGATAAAATAAATTTTAAATCAAATTGTTTTGACGCTGTCGTATTTGGATTTTGTTTATATTTGGTAGATATTAATGAACTACATAAAGTATTTGCTGAAACACAAAGGATCATGAAAAAAAATTCTTTAATTTTTATCTACGATTTTTTTTCAAAAAATTCCAAAATACTTAAATATAAACATAATTTAAAAATTAAAGTTCACAAATATGATTTTTCAAAAATTTTTACTTGGCATCCAGATTTTACTTTAATCAAAACAAAAAAATTTTATATGAATAATAAAAAAATACCAAATAACCTTTTATCGATAAGCGTAATAAAAAAAAATAAATCTAATTAAAATTTTCTAAAAAATTTTTTAAATTATTAATTAGTTTTTTTGTATTTTGTTTTTTATCATATTTTTCCTCAAGCAAATCTAACCATTCGATATCTACATCACTTTTAGATGTCTTGCCAAACCACTCACGTCCGACGACATATCCTTCATAAAATGAGCCATATAAGTTAGATAAATCTGAATTAAATTTTTCTTCATCAAATTTTTTGTTAATAAATTTTAAAATAGTTTCATCGTCTGTATTATTGTTTACTTTTAATACGCCTGATAGATCTGAGTACCAAGAATTACCAAATAATAAGCATTTTTTTTTATTTATTAATGCCTCCCATCCTGATGTACCAAAAGCAGATGCAACAATATCTGATTTTTTAATTAATTCTATGCTTGAATAATTTACATTAGCAATAAATAGATTTTTCAAATTACTTAATCTTTTAAAAAAAAAAATTTTTCTTTGATAAGGTCCTTGGTTAGGATGGTCTTTTACTATAATTGTCCACTCGCTACCTAAAACTCCAATTAATTTTTCGATAACTCTTAATTGATCATCGAAATCATTTGCTAGTAATGCTCCTAATTCAGGTTGGCTCTGCAAAGGAAAGTATAAAATTTTTTTATTTGTATTTAATATATTTTCTATTATTTCATTTTTTGATGAATAAAGAGCTAAATTTTTTTTGTATTCTTTTTCATCATCTACTCTTTTGATTAAATTAATTTTGACTAAAAGATTTATTAATTTTTTTCTAATAAATCTTTTATCAGATAATATGTCGGTTATTTTTTTTATAAAATTATTATTTTTATTCTCTAGATTTTTATAAAATTTTTTTTGTATATTTACATAAAAATTTTTATTTTTTAAAATTTCTGTATGATCAATTTTAAAAGTTTTATCAATATTTTTTTTAATTTTTCCAAACTCTTCCATATCATTAATCATTATATATCTTTTGGGAAATATAGTTTGATAGTGTAATACAGTTCTAATTTTAAAAATTTTGGCAATTTGATATAATATATAGTCTGGGCCAAGATGAGGTACACTATTAAAAATTATTAAATCTATTTTTTTATCCATAATAATTTCATAAAATGAGTAAAAATATAAAGCAAAATGATTTGAGTCTTCGTGAAAATCAGACTTTGGACCTTTCCGAATAAACATTCTCGAAAAAGTTATAAAGTGGTCATTGTAAAATTTTATAAATATTTTTTGTGCATCCTTATTAAATTTTGGCAATTGAGAAAAATTATCGAGGATCAAATCTCTATGGTCCTGATCTTTTTTTATATCATCGAATATATGAATCGAATATGATATATTAAAATTATCATACAATTCCTTCAAAAATTCTTTATCACTGGCACCATAAACAAATACACTATTATACATTTAAATGGATATCCTTTAATAATTTTATACTGCTAGCTTTACATATAAATATATCAAAATTATTTTTCATTTTTTTAAAACCAAAAAATTTTCAATTTGTATTCCATCTATATTGCTTTTCTCCAACACCTCTATGCAATCTAAAGAATTTCTTACTATAGGCTTACCATGTAAATTTAGTGATGTATTTAATAATAATCCTATCTTGGTCTTCCTGTAAAAACAATTTATCAAATTATGATAATCTTTATTAATGTTTTTTTTTACAAGATGTATCCTTGCTGTATGATCTGAAGGATGTAATACAGCTGGTATTTTGTTTTTGTATTTATCCTTCACATCTACGCATATTGTCATCTGAGTATAATCAATATTTTTTTTAATTTTAAAATATTTATGAGCAAATTCCTCTGTTACAGATGGTGCGAAGGGCATCCAAAAATCTCTAGATTTAATTTTGTCATTAATTTTTTTGATCGTTTGAGAATTGCTAGGATCTGCAATTATTGATCTATTACCTAATGCTCTAGAGCCAAATTCCATCTGGCCCTTGCATCTTCCTAGTATAAGACCTTTAGCAATTAAATTTGCAATTTGATCATTGGTTGGATTTTTTTTTATTACATATTTTTTTTTATCTAATTTTTTTAAATTTTTTATTATTTGATTTTCAGTTTCTCTAAAACCAAGATATAAGTTTTTTAATGGTATATATCTTAGATTATTTTTAATGAGATATGCATAACAAGCGCCAATAGATAACGACTCATCGCTACCAGATCCGTTAACACGAAAGTTTTTGACAGAATTTAAATAACTTATATCCTTATTAACTTTTACATTCATAGATACACCCCCAGAATAAGATACATTTTTAATTTTAGTTTTTTTAATCCAATAACTTATCCATTTTAAAATTTTATATTCAGCAAATCTTTGAACTCCTTGAGCTATTCCATCGAATCTATATAAATATAAGGGTTTTAAAAATGCAAAATAACAATCCTTAATGGTTTTTTTTATAACAATTTTTTTTTTCAAATTAATTTTTAGTGCATCATTAAATATATTGAAAGGACCATCAGAGTAATAGTTAGATGAGTAGGGTGCAAGTCCCATAACTTTATATTCGTGTTCACCCCACTTCATTCCTAGAATTAGAGTTATGTGTCTATATATACGACCAACAATAAAGTTTTTAGTTTGATATATTCTTTTAATTTTTTTATTTTTTAAGATTGATACTGTAGCGTTTATTCCTTTGTCTCCAGAACCGTCAATAGTAAATAATAATCTTTTAGAATTTAAGTCATTCTCATTACAAATAGAGTAATAAGCATGACAATCATGATGTTCCAAGCAAACTAACTTACTTTTATCAATACCCAGTCTTTCTTTAACTAAAATAGCTTTAAAATTATCACTAAACTTTTTTTTTTCTTTAGTTGATTTTAACCAAAGATAATTTGATAATATTTTTTTTCCTGGAAATTGTTTTAAATCAATTTTTTTTTTAAATAATTTTAAGTAATTAATTTTTTTTTTTTGGTACATTACCTTATACCAATATTCAAATTGCTCTTTTACCATATCTTTGTTTGAGTAAGTCGAGTAACGTTTAGTTAAAAAATAATCCATATAAATTGGATCTTTGCCTGCCCATATAACTTTATCAATTTGACTTGTTTTAATTTTTGCAATCTTTAAACAAGATTGAACAGCTTTCTCTGGCCATGTGCAATAGTTTTTTATTTTTTTTGATCTTTCTTCTTGTTCTGCTGCTACAACTTTTCCATTTATCATCAAACAACAACTTGAATTTATACCAACTGTGATTCCTAAAATGATCATATAATTTTTAAACAATATATAACTTAAATAATTTTAAAAAAGGAAAAAAGAATAAAATAATATTTTAAAATTTTCTTATATAATTTGTTTAAAAATCTTTGCTTTCTTTAAAATTTTAAATGCTTTAGTTAAAATATTTAAATTTATTTTGCTTTTAACAGATATATCTTTTAATGAATTTTTTCCATCTGAGTAGTGAACAAGCCACTTTAAAGCTAAAGTAAGTTTATCTGGCCCAGCATGAGCTTTAATTGTTTTATAATGTATTTTGTATTTAGATAAATAAGGTTCCCCATGCGTAATTAGATTCAAAGGGTATATTTCATTTTTTTTTTTACTAACTCTATTTTTTTGGTTTATTGAAATATTTTTAAAATTTTTATTTTCTATATTCTTAATTTCCCGGAAAATCCTAACAAAAATTTTCATTAAATTGAATAAATTTTCAAAATTTAAAATTTTTTT
>MDSW01146908.1_pt1 | contig 10844 bp, 14 predicted proteins | sample 811171 | NCBI WGS metagenome assembly MDSW01 (sample SAMN05326641, study PRJNA326480) | marine metagenome | isolation source: seawater | place: Atlantic Ocean: North West | collected 2012 | reverse complement strand
TGCAACTGATGTTCGTGGACAAGATCATATGTTGAGAGTTTATTCTTCCGAAGGTAAGTCACCAACAATAACTGCTGAAGGAGTTGGTGGTAAACTAGCTAAGATCTATGCTGGTGCTATCCGAGGTAGACCTAACGAACAAGGTAAAAATGTTCAACGATTAGAACTTCGTAAAGATTCTAAGACAAACACTATAACTACAGTACAAAAAGATAATGTAATCGTAGAAGAAACTAAACATTACTATAGAAACCTTACAGTCAGAGAAATAGAAAGGTTACAAACTTTACCTGATGACTATACTGATTGTGAAGTTGCTAAAACAAATCGTATAAAATGCCTTGGTAATTCTTTTACTGCGGCAGTAATCGAACATATACTCAGATGTATATAAACAATAGGGGGTACTATGTATCCCCTTATTTTTTTTTCATTGTTTTAAATTTACTGTAAATACTTTTACAGACCATACTTTTACACATAAATAAAGTGGGGAAGTTTCCTTCCCCAGAAAGCTAGGCAACTCGACTGGGGGAGGAGTTCTTGTGCTGGCTTTCAAAAGAAAAATGCCTAAAAAATCAAGGGGTTGTATTCTCTAGGCATACGAATTCTATTATAGCTATTAACATGATATCGTGTTTCAGTCAAGATATCAAGTGTTTTTTACTTGAAATTGTAACCAATCTTCCATATCTATCATAACATTAGAAACGATTGGTTCAATGTAATCAAGGAATTTATTCTTTGCTTTCCAAGATTGTCTTGTAGATATGTTACATCTCTTTGAGATCTCCCTTACAGTATAGCATGACATTGCTTTAATACACTCTTCTTTGTTAGAAAACATCTTAGGTATATTCATAGTACCTTTATCTAATATCTCTTTGCTGCATACCTTTCTCTCAAGTTTATTTCCATACTTCCAATACACACAAGCTCTTCTAATATCAGATAACTTATTCAGATAACTAAATACAAATGCTACCTGAGCATGAACTTCATATCCAGTAAGTGCATTGATATCCTTACCTGTATTTTCTTGATACATAAAATCACCTTTAGCAATGACAACATCATCCCTATTATGGAATGCAAATCTTATTGCTTGATCAGGATATCTAAAAATTGTGTGCCTTCCTATCCAATCGTTGAGATGCCTGTTGAGTTCTAAACAATTCTATCTCCATCTCTATAGCTTTCATTTTAAACTGTGCCTTCAACTCTTCCTCGTAGACAGTCCTAACTAATTCAAGATGATTAATATATACCTCTGATAATCTAGCTTCTCTTTCTTGGGAAGCGGCAGTTTTAAATCCAGCTTTCTCAGCCACCTTCATTTGCTGCGACTTAATTGTTTTAGAATATTCTTCTAAGTAAACCCTGTATGCTTTCTTCTCAGAAAATATTTTTAAATGTTCTTGATAATCATAAAGCCATTGTGTAATTTTTTCTTCCATCATTTTTTCACCTCTATTAATCCTAATTGCCACATTTTTTGATAAGTTTTACAAATATTTTTATATGTGAACTCTTCTTTCTCTTCTTTTGACATCGCAGTTCCATAATCCAAAGCATAATGACAGTTAGCACACAACCACATGATCATGCTATCACAAGACTTCTTACCCATTCCTCTGCCATGTTGATATAAATTACTATGAGCTGACACTATAGTTCTGTCTTGAATTCCACACGAAACACACTCTTGATCCTTTGCTAACCTCAGTAATTTTGGATTACTTATAGTTGTCGACTTGCTCTTCAACATATCTTCCACCTTTCTTGCACCACCATAACAACCTACTACCTTGCCTACCTACCCAATTCCATCTCGACTTAAGAACATGAATCTCTGTTGCTGCATTTCCATCTTTTGGATAAGGTCTATAAACTGAGATAATAAAATCTGCTTTATTATTAAAATTTGCTGAACCTGAAATGTCATATGATGTTGCAAATGGTTCTTTATCTTTATCATCCTTATATAATTTTCTAGGATGAGCAACTAAAAAAACATGAATACCCATTTCTCTAGCAAATGTTCTTAACTCACTTAAAAACTTTGACACATAGTCTGTGTCTATCTTATCTACATCATGACATATCTCATTAAAGGGATCTAATACTAAACCCTTAACTCCATTAGAAATTACTAATTCTCTTACAGTATCAAGGATGTTTGCTAAAGATAATTCGCTAGGTAAAACAAATACAAAATGTTTCTTTAACCATTTCTTTGCATCATTGTACAGTTCATCTGTCCATTCTTTCATCGGAGTGTTTAAATATTTTCTGATAAGTTTTGTTGCATGATAATGTATTGGTTGATTCTCAGTTGATGTAACTGCAAATACCCAATTTTGTTTCATAGCTAGATTTACCATGAGTGCATCAAGCCATTCACTCTTACCAGAGTTTGGTGCTCCTGTTATGCAAGTCCAATAACCGGGTGCAACTTTATAAATCTCATCAACAGATTCCCATCCTGTAGAAAATCCCTCATCCATTCCATTCTTACGAACATCATCAAGATCTCCTTCAAAATCTTCAACTGTATACGCACCTTCAACTGGAAACTCTACTGCGTTAGCAATACATTGTTTAAGAGTTTCTTCTCCCTTATTTATGAGAACATCATTAGCATCTTTACACCCATCAGGATAATTTATTAGAAGACATTTTTTCCTTCCTAATCTTCTTGACAGTTCTTCCTTAAGAAGTTTTCCAGGAGCATCTGTGTCAACTGCAATATAAAAATATTGAATGTGATCTATTAATGGATCTTGAATAAATTCAAACTTAGTATCAAAGTTTTTAGCATTAGGAGCTGGTGCTCCATCAGGAACAGAAATACAGTTTTTAAATCCTGCCATCTCAAATGAAAGTTTATCCATCTCACCTTCACATATAATTGCAATACTCTCATTTTTTAAATCATCCAAACCATAAAAACATTTCCTAGCATTTTTACTTTGCTTAAAATATTTTTCTCTAGATCTGTATTTAATATTAACTAACTCATCATTTCGATAGTATTGGAATGCAACTGTTTCTTCTTCATGCCCTGACTGTGGCATATAAGTTTTAATGCTGCCAATATTATTTCTATCAATAACTTCTCGTGATATTTTTCTATCACTAAACCACTTGAATTGTCCTTCAGTAAGTGGTTTGACTTCATCTGATGGTGTTGAGTATATCTTCTTACTGCTACCCTGTCTTTCTATACCCTTACCTAAACCACCCTTATACCCACAATGCCAACAGTTCCATACTCCCTTGTCTGTGTTTACATTAAGACAAGGAAGATCTTTCTTCTTTCTTTGATTGCTGCATTGAGGACAGGTAGTTTTTACTTCCCCAGTTCTCCCATTCAGATCTATTCCATAATCTGAAAAATCCATTGTGTTCCCCCTTTAAATTAAATTTCGATAATAGTAGTTTTGATTTTTTAATTTGTCAAATATTTCTTTTCTCTTCTTTGGCGGCAACTCATACAAAACAGAATAATTTCTATTTACTTTCTGCGCCACAGCATAAATATGATTTTTTCTTTCTTTCTTCCAATTCATTTTTTCCCCCATTATAAGTTTATATTGTAATTACATTATAAGTAATTACATTATATATATCCTTTCAGGATATTATAAATTTATAATGTAATTACATTAAAGGTAATTACATTATAAGAACATTATATTTATTAAATAACATATCGCTAAAAATATTACAAGTAAAATATTTTCTTTGTCGATTTGATCCATTATTATCCTCCATTAGTTAGTATTATATTGCATTAGATTACATTAGCACGAATGCGTACAAATTAAAACATTTAATTTCATTTGACATTTTTTAAAATAAAATGTTATTATGATTTTGTTGTTAAAAAAACTTGAAGGACGCATCATAGATGCTAACTGCTAAATGTTGTGTTTTTTGATGGGTGGTGTGTCCTTCATTTCTTAAAGACTGGGAGATAAAATGTCACAAAATAATACTGCACCAAGTATGCAAGTTCTTACAGGTGTGCAAAATGTAATAAGTAAGTTGACTAAAGTAGGAGTTTCAAAACAAGGAAAGAATGATAGTCAAGGATATTCCTTTAGAGGGATAGATCAAGTTTTAAATGTTCTTTCACCTATCTTAGTTGAATCAAAACTGTTAATCATTCCTGATGTTCAGGAGTGTGAAACAAAACAGTATAAGACTGCAAGAGGATCTACTCTTTTTAACACAACTGTAACTGTAAATTATGTCATTAAATCTTTAGTTGATGATAGCTTTATTGTTACTAAAGTTGTTGGAATGGGAAGTGATTCAGGCGACAAGTCTGTAAGTAAAGCTATGTCAATGGCATATAAATACTTTGCGTTTCAAACATTTTGTATTCCAATTGATTCTCAATCTATTGATGATTCAGACAAGTCTGATCCTGAAGAAGTTGAGATGGAAGAGGATACTAATTTCAATCATGGCGAAATGAAAGCTACTCAAGCTGACATTAATAGATTGATTGAGATTTGTAAAAAGAAAAACATTTCCAAAGACGCACTCATGAAAGACTTTAATATCAAAGATATGAAGGCGATTGATAAGGAAACTGTTGAAGATATTATTAATAAGTTAAAGGAGAAAAAGTAAATGGCTTTTCAAGGAAAAGGAATTGGGTTTGTCTTGTTCCCAAATAAAAATAAAACATCTGACAAACATCCTAACTCGACTGGGAAAATAACTGTTTATGACGAAACACAAGTCAAAACAAAAGATGGTAAGGTTGTTACGCTGCCACAAGGAATGGAATTAGAGATTGCTTGTTGGGTTCGTGACGATCAAAAAAGAATGGTTAATTCTAAATTTTTTATCTCAGGTTCTGCACAAACACCTTGGGAACAAAGAAAAGATTCTTCATCTAGCTATTCCAAAAGAGAAGAAGAGGTTGAGGTAAATTGGTAACCAGAAAAGGAAAGGTAGCACCTTATCGAAAGGATAGGTACTATAACGATAAATGGGATGACAGAACAATGTGTGAAGTCAATGGTCAGAAATGCTGCTATGAGATCATCAATGACGAAATGTATGTCATCCTTCCGGGGGGAAAGAAAGTTCTAAAGGATTTACTTATTAAATCTGGTATTAGATTTACTCCACCTAAAAAATTAAAAAGGAATCCAATTTGAAATTTGAAAACAAATTTAATTTGCCTGAAGAGTTTACTGCAATTATTGATGCACATACCCAAAGATATGATAAGGGTAAGTCAGATTATTCTGTTACTCAATTAATTGATTCACCTAGGGTGGTTCATTTGAGAGAGAAGAATAAAAAGAAAATAGTTGCAGACTATTCAGATATGATTGCTGCGACAACTGGAAGTTCCTTTCATCACATTTTAGAAGAATCAAACGAAACTATAAAACATTTTATAGCTGAGAAAAGATTCTTCCAACCTGTAAATGGAATAATGATTAGTGGTGCAGCAGATATCTATAATAAAAAAACAAAGATCATAGGCGACTATAAGACTTGTTCTGTTTGGCAACATGGAAAGTTAAAGGATGAATGGATACAACAATTAAATATTCTTGCTTGGTTAGCTAGTAAGGAAGGATATAAAGTTAAAGGTCTTAAGATATTTAAGATATTTAAAGACTGGAAAAAGTCTATGGTAGAAAGATCTGAAAGCTATCCTAAATGTCAACTAGAAGTTTCTGATGTTGAGTTGTGGGATCTTGAGGACACAGAAGAATTTATCAAACAAAGAATTAAACTTCATGAAGATGTTAGGAAGGGTAAAGAGTATCTGTGTACTGAAGAAGACACTTGGTACTCTGGAGATTCTTGGGCGGTAAAGAAGAAAGGTGGCAAGAAAGCTATTAGAATTCTTCATGTTGAACCTAAAGAAGTTGAAGATGGGTATGAAGTAGAATTCAGAAAGGGAGTTCATAAAAGATGTGAGGACTATTGTTCTGTTTCTCAATTTTGTGAACAATACAATAATAGAAAATCATGGGATTAGTATGGGTACACGAGGTCATATGTATGATGCTGTTAAGGATGCAGAGTTACGCATCACAGGAAAGAAATTCTGTTCTAATTGCAGAAGACAGGCAGGTGTAGAAGGTGGTAGTACAATCACTAGAAATAAAAGAACAAGATGGAGATGTAAATCTTGTACTGAAAATGCAAAAAAATTAGGAGTATAGAAAATGAAAATGGAAACATTATTAAAAGTAATGAAAAAACAATTAACAGATGATAAAGAAGAAATAATCAAAGAACATGGAGAAGAACAATACAATGAATGGCATGAAGGTATGGAAGATCAAGTGTCAGAATTATATAAAAAGATTAGTACAATGGATGTAAGTAACTTTGATCCTGAAAGAGATAAACCTCCTGGGTTAGAGAAAAATAAAAAACTTATGAAACTTATAAATGATTTAGATAACGAAATAGCCGCAGATAATTTCGTTGATTTTTTTAAAAAGCAGGGAAGTCGAAGAAGTCTATGAATGATTGGGTAAGTGAGAATAGTTTTTATAATTATGATGAGGTATGTAAGATCTTAAGGGTACATAAAAATACTTTAACTAAACTTATAGATGATATGAAAATACCATATATGAGAGTTGGTAAAGGGTATAGGTTTCCTAAAAAATTATTTGGTGAATGGCTGCGAGTAAATATAGAGAATGGCAATCTAAATGAGTATGCGGGAAAAGATAAATAAATTATTTAATAAACTTAAAACTGGGGAAAGTGATATGCAAAATTATATTATGGAAGATGTATATAGATTAGCTGATACAACAAGTAAATCTGAAGCAGTAAATAATGCTAAACATTATACTATGGTAACAACTGTCGAAAACATTTTACCAATTAATATTAAAGAGAACTTAAGGATTGGATACAGTAATGTTAATTCTGCAAAGAATGTAACAGCAGTTCATAAAGATCTGATAAGTTCTTTCGCTACTGATAAACAAAGGTTTATTCAAAAGCATAGTGGTTTTACAATTTTATGTGAAGGACTAGATAGTCCTGCAAAATATAAAGTTAGTTTAAAAAATCCATCATTAATAAATGGAGCTCAAACTCAGCAGCTATTAGCAGATTATATACATAATCATCCTGATGATACTGATGCTTTAAATACTGAGATAAGAGTTGAAGTTATAATCGAAAGAAGTAAGAAAGAAAGAGTTGGTATTGCTATAGCAAAAAATAATTCTGTTAATGTTTCTAATCTTTCTAAACTTGGTAAACAAAAATATTTTGATGGATTGGAAAGAGGATTGCAGTCTGTTCTTGGATCAACTGCAAGAATTAAAAAAAGTGAAACTGATAAAGCTATAGACACAGAAGTTCTTGTTCAAGTAACTAAAACATTTATACCTCATAAATACAACAAGAAATTATTAGAATCTCCTCAGGCAACTTACATTCAGAAGAAAGGAAATCTTACTGAGTATAAGAGATTGTCAGATGAAAAAAATATTCAAATAAAATTCTATGAAGATTTTGCTGGGATAGCTTGGAATGAATATTTAACTTGGAGTCGAATGGATTATTGGCTTAAAGTAAGAAGTAGATCTAAAAATTTTCATAATATAGGAACATATAATGAAAGAAATAAAAGCATTGTCATTAAGTTAGGAGTTATGCTGCCATTGCTTTATGGATTAAAATGTTTTGTAAAACCTCATAAAGATGCATGGGCATTAGTTTATCCTAGAAACTTTAATGCAAAAGATTACATTAAATATATATCTAATTTATATAGAAAGAAAGATTTTGATCCTCATCAGTTTGGTAGAGATAAAGATAATTACCTTGATCTACTCATTCATGTCCAAAGTCTTTATGAAACTAGATGATGTTATTAAAGCGAAGTGGGAAGAACAAATACCTTTTAGAAGAAGGTTTGCTAAGAACGTAAACTATGCTAGATCATTACCAGCTAAAAGAAGAAAAGAATTATACCAGCAATGGAGAGAACAGTATGGTGATGTTGCTGCAAGGCAAATGGCAAAGTATACAGAAGCACTTATAAAAGGTTATGTTGTTGAAGATGGGCGAAGAACATTAATAACCGGGAAACCAATTAACCAATGGCTATGAGTCCAACACAATTATCTATAAGACATCTAAAAGAAAATGGTTATCTAGTTGCAGTCGTAGAAAAATGGAATCCATTTGTCAAGATAAGACAAGATCTATTTGGCTTTATAGATGTCTTAGCGATAAAAGAAAACGAAACATTAGCAGTTCAAGTTACTTCTACTGCAAACATGAAAGCTAGACTTAGGAAGATAGAAGATATAGAAACTCTACCTAAAGTTAGAGATGCTAACTGGAGAATAGAGATTCATGGTTGGAAGAAAGAAAAGAATAGATGGGTATTATCTATGCTTGATATATCTTAAAACTCTTCCTTGTCATAAATAATATTCTTGAATCTAACATCATTATTGAACTCATCCATTTTAAATGCAGCTCTAAATAATTGTCTATAAGTTTCTTCTTCTATCTTTTTTATGTGATTATTAATTGTAATCCACATAGGTAATCCAGTATTAGGATCTTTTACATTAGCTGTCTTAGTTTTATTTCTTGCTGACTTAAGTGATTTAAGTTCAACGTCAATTTTTTGCAGCATAAAACCTAGTTCAATATCATTAATATTCTTATCTCTATATGCGTTATATTCTTCTTCTGAATCAAACTGTTCTTTCATAATCCTATTGTACTTTGGATTAACTTCATCTTTTAATCTATTAACTGCACCATAAAACCAACCAGGAGATGGGTATGCTTTGAATCTATCTAGTATTAAATCTGCGGGGCCTATCTTTCTTAACCCTTCTTCACCTCTATTAATTCTTACATTTCTACCTAACATTCTAAATGTGTTTGTTGCAAGACCTGGTATATAAGAATTTAAAAAATGTTCTGCAAAAGCTGGATTAAAATCTATTGCACCTGATTCGTATTCACTACCACCTGTAGCTTCGTTAAGAGTTTTAGCTAATTCATCTATAAATGGATTTGTACTAGTAAATCCTTTATATGCATTAGACTTTTCTGCTAAGAAAGGAACGTCACTTCTTGATATAGGAGATCCAAATCTATTTTCATTTACTGCATATTCAATTACTGGCAAAATTGCAGTTGGTGTAATTGTTTTAATTAAACCAGTACCTTTGTTTTGTGATTCTAAACCTATAGCCATTGGAGAAGTTGATTCTGCTGTTACTATGGCCATCTTAGCTACAAAATCTTCTGGGCTTAATCCTTCAAAAAATACATCATACATTAATCGACCTAAGTTTGCTGCTATATTCCATCCATATGCTATAGGTATTGCACTACCAAAATGATTTAATCCAAACACAAGACTTGTATTCTTTTTATACTCTGGCAACATATCATATTGAGATAATAATTCATCATCATCATCATCATCTGCTCTTGCTAACATATTAGCCATCATTCCTATAGATGCCCAAGCTCCAGCTACAAATGCAAATCTTTTTGAATTCCAATTTTGTATTAATCTTCTTGTTCCTTGAACAGCTGGGTTAAAGAATATGTATAGATCTCTAAATATAGATTGTGATCCTCTCATATTAAAGTTTGTTGTTAATTCTTTTGCGTATACAGCTGCATCTCTATCAGAAAACTTACGAGATCCATTAGCATCTTTTTCTTGTGTTAAAGTATAATATGCTGCAAATCTAGGTGCTATTTCAAATATAGCTGAGAAGTTTTCTACTAATGAGAATGCACTAAATACAGTATCAGTAACAGCTCCAGTTGCCTGTTTAAATCCACCATCTTTTGTTAATCCCATAGTTTTTCTAATGTCTTGCATTTGAGTTTCAGAATTTATTCTATCTAAATAGAATGTCATTGCACCTGATTTTCTAAACTTCTCAAATACTTCACCTATGGTTTCATTTATATTTGGATCATTACTTATTTTTTTACCAGCATCAGCACCATACCTACCGAATATAAATTGAGTTAGTTTAGAAGAAATTCTTGGATCATTTTTAGATCTTTCTGCTAAATATAAAGTTGCTGCCTTTACACCTAACAAATAATTTCTTGCCATTTTCTTAGCTACTTTAGCTCCAACTCTTGGATCTGCGGCTGTATTAGATAAAGCTGTTTGTGCATCTCTAATAGCATTAACAAATACAAATGCTGGATTATATGTTGTGACAAGAGAACCTATCCATCTATTCATACCTCTCATTATTTCAAGAATCTTTTGAGCTGCATTATCATCAACTTGACCTTGTCCAGCTAAAGATCTATATAATGCTTTCTGGAAATTATCTGTATTTACATCCATGAATTTCATTTCATATCTAACACCATTTACTCTGGTGTACATTTTGTCATCAGTTCTTTTTTCTTCTTCTTGAACGATCTCTACAAAACCTGATTCATTTATTTTTCTTTTGTAAGTTGGTGCAGAATTAATTCTTACTCTATCTGTATCTTGATAATGTTCAAAGAATGCTAATACTTTTTGAGATACTTGATTCTTACCAGCTCTTATCAATGCTTGTTCTGTTCCAAGAATAGTATTAATTAAAATGTCATCAACTTTTCCTTCAGATTCTCTACCCATTGCTCTTTGTAAACCTGATCCTGAAACACTATACTTACCTGGAATAGATATATCTCCGGGGGATTGTTCTTTAAATTCTCCTCTTTGAACTGAAGATAAATTTCTATAACTTGTATAGTTATTTAATTTTTGTCTTACATTAAAAGATATTATTCCAGAATTGTAGAGTAGATTTACTTTCTTTCTACTCATGTCA
>MDSW01134648.1_pt1 | contig 10844 bp, 11 predicted proteins | sample 811171 | NCBI WGS metagenome assembly MDSW01 (sample SAMN05326641, study PRJNA326480) | marine metagenome | isolation source: seawater | place: Atlantic Ocean: North West | collected 2012 | reverse complement strand
TTGCTGCTGAAATTATTCGCATTTTGTTATTTTCTAAATTTTCTTTTATCCATAAACCATTTTTATTAAAATTTACTAAATGGTCTATATCTCTTGAATACCCTGATTTAGTTTTTTCATAATATTTTGACATAGATGAGGTAATTGGATTTGCAACAAACAAAACTAGCCAACCTAAAACAAAAGATGCGATTGCTAGAATAAAAAAAATCTTTATATTTGAATATCCAAAAACTTTTATAGTCAAAAGATCTTTGTTATTCCTAATACTTAACATAAACCACATACTTGATATAAAAATTATGAATGGAAGAATTTTTATAATCATACTTGGTATAAAAATGCTAGTTAAAGCTAATGGGGTTATAAAACTGACATCTATATTTTTAAAAAATTCTATTTCCTCAAATAAATTTAGAATAACACCAAAAGCATAAAAAATTATTACTACAGTCAAAAAAGTTTTAAGAAAATTTTTTAGCAAATAACCTAGAATAATATTATTCATAAACCTCTATTTTTTTTGAAAATTTAATTAATAAATAAAAATATAAAATAAAAATTAGAACTAAAGGTAAAATTATAAAAAATATTTTAGCAAAATAATTTATGCCTGTATATCTAACAACTAATTCAGTGAATATTAAAATTAAAAAGTTAAAAAGAAATATAGAGTATTTATTATAGAGTCCTCTCTTAGATTTAATCAACATTAAAGAACTAATTAAGGCTAGCACTGGTATATATAAAGGCAAAACTAATCTCCTATTTAGAATAGGGATTATCTCTTTTTTTAAACTGTCTTCGCAAATTTTATTGTTAAAAGTATTTTTTAAAAAACAATTAAAAAGTTTTAAAGTCGAAGTTTCTTGTAGTTTTGGCTTTTTTACAGTTGCAGAGTTTAAATCACTTAAATCTACACTTAGTTGCTCAAACTTTATTATTTCATTTTTTTTATTATCATTTTTTGATGAGATGATTTGGCCATTAAATAGAAACATTCTTTTTTTATCAATTAGTCCTTCTCGGGCAATAATTGTTGTACTACTCGTATCTTGACTGTTAGATGTTAAATTTTTCAGATTATTATTTTTATCGTACATAAAAACATTCTCAATTTCATTTCCAATTTTTTTTTCTACAATAAAAGTAAAACCTTCGAAAGAGTCCGTAAATTGTTGTGTTTTTACGATAGGGAGAAAAGAATTTAACTGATCATTTCCAAGTAATAGTCTTGATTTATTTAATGCATAAGGTGTAAGAAAAATTGCAAAAAATAAATATAGAATAGCAATAAGAATTGAAGATACAAAAAACAAATTTACTATTTTCATTTTTTTAACCCCGGATGTCCATAAAATCACAAATTCGCTATTCTGGATATGTTTTAAAATAAACATCATTAAAGATATAAGAAAGGCAAAGGGGATAAATTTTGGAGCTATACCGAATAGATTTAAGAACGAGTATTTAAAATAAGTAAATACAGGATAACCACTATCAACTATTAGTTCTAAAAAGTTTATCGCTCTGACAGTCAAAGCAATAATGCTAAGACCAAATAGAATAACTACAAAATTTTTAGTTATTTCAATAAGGAAATTTTGATAAATTTTATTTTGAAGCATATGTATATTTTGTATATAATTAATTCATCCATAAATTAAATTCAACTGATGGTTTAACTATGACTAATTTGCCATTGAAAATAGATACTTTTCGACATATATCACTCAGATCTAGCGAGTATACTTATAATTATGCCAATAAATATTAAATATTCATCAAAAATAAGCAACCCTAAGTCAGGGAATATTGTTTTATTTTCTGATGAGAAATTTAATGTAACGAATTTAAAGAAATATCTTTCTAATCCTGAATTTTATTATATTAATGACTTAATTAAAACGAGCGATTTAAAAAAAAATTTGTTTGTTTTTGAACTAAATTCTAAAAAAAAGATTGTTTTAATTTCTATAAAAAATAATTTAAAGAATTCAGATATTGAAAATCTTGGCGCAGAATTTTTTGGAAGAATAAATCACGGTAAAAAAATTGATTATTCAATTATTTTAGATACTATTAAAACAAAGAATAATAATTTTATAAGTCACTTTATTCATGGGCTTAAATTAAAATCTTATGATTTTAAAAAATATAAATCAAAAAAGGAAAATAGAAATATATTTTTAAATATATTAGGTAATAAAAATAAACCATCATCACAGTCTCAATTAAAATTTAAAGCTTTAGAAGAAGGAACATTTTATGCTAGAGATTTGGTTTCGGAACCAGGTAATGTATTGCATCCTGATGAGTATGCAAAAAGATTAAAATCTTTAAAGAAAGATGGATTAAAGATTACTGTTTATGATCAAAAAAAACTTAAAAGACTTGGGATGAAAGCTTTGTTAGGAGTAGGTCAAGGAAGTATTAGAGGTTCATATCTTGTAATAATGGAATGGAAAGGAGCTAAAAACAATTCCAAACCATTAGCTTTTGTAGGGAAGGGAGTTTGTTTTGATACAGGAGGATACTCACTTAAACCAGCAAAATTTATGGAAGATATGACTTACGACATGGCTGGATCAGCAACTGTAGTCGGACTTATGAAAACCTTAGCGCTGAGAAAAGCAAGAATCAACGCCGTAGGAGTTGTTGGACTTGTAGAAAATATGGTTAGCGGAAATGCTCAAAGACCTGGCGATATTGTAAAGTCATATAGCGGTAAGACGATTGAGATATTAAATACTGATGCTGAGGGTAGATTAGTATTAGCCGATGCTTTAACTTTTACAGAAAAAAAATTTAAACCTAAATTTATAGTGGATTTAGCGACATTAACAGGAGCTATAATCGTTTGTCTGGGATCTGAATACGCGGGCCTTTTTTCAAATGACGATAAATTATCAAAAGAAATTTTTAATGCAGGAGAAAAAGTTGAAGAAAAAGTATGGAGGATGCCTCTTCATAAAAATTATGATAAATTAATGAATTCTAAGAATGCAGATGTCCAAAATATAAATTATGTTGGAGGTGCTGGATCAACAACTGCAGCGCAATTTTTACAAAGATTTATTTTAAACAAAACTCCTTGGGCTCATTTAGATATAGCAGGTATGGCTTTTTCAAAATATGGAGGGGCTTTAAACTCAGGAGGTGCTACAGGATTTGGTGTTAGATTATTGAATAAGCTCATCGAGGATAACTATGAGTAATTTAGAACAAACCTTATCGATAATTAAACCAGATGCGGTAGAAAGAAACTTGTCAGAAGAAATTAAAAATTTCTTTTTAAAAAACGAACTTAGTATAAAAGAAAGTAAAAAAATTCAAATTACAAAGGATGAAGCTGCTGAATTTTATAAAGTTCATCAATCAAAGCCATTTTATAATGAGCTTTGTAATTACTTATCATCTGGACCAATAGAAGTAATGATTTTAGAAGGGGATAATGCGGTTACTAAAAATAGAAAATTGATGGGAGCTACTGATCCAAAAAAAGCCGAAGAGAATACTCTAAGAAAATTATACGGTTTATCAATTGACAAAAACTCGGTTCATGGATCAGACTCTTTAGATAACGCTAAGAAAGAAATTAATTTCTTCTTCAAAAACTAATTATTTCTAAAAATTTCAATTATAGCTTCTGGATAAATTTTGTATTCTAATATTTGTGTTTTTCTTTTTAAGCTAGTCTCATTATCGCTAGGATTAATAAAAAAACCTCTTTGTTTTATTATATATCCTGAATCTAGCTTTTCATTGACATAATGAACAGTGCATCCAGTTTTTCTTTGTTTATTTTCCAAAACTCTTTTGAATGTATTAAGTCCTTTGAATTTTGGGAGTAAAGACGGATGAATATTGATAATCTTTTTTTTGCATTTTCTTAAAAAATTTTTCGAAATTATTTTCATATAACCAGCAAGACAAATTAATTCTATCTGATATCTATTAAAATTATTCAAAATTAAATTCTCATAATTTCTATTTTTGGTATTAATAATTAGGAAAGGTATAGAATATTTCTTAGCATAATTTAATCCTCTAGCATTTGCTTTATTGCTTACAACTAGGCATATTTTAATTGGAAAATTGTAATTTCTTGATCTTTTTATAAGATTTTTTAAGTTTGTTCCTTCTCCGGAAATAAAAACACATGTTTTAACTTTCACCATTTTAAAGTTTTAATTAAATTTACTTTACCTTTTCTTTTTGAAGAGACATGACCGATCCTATATGGTTTAAATTTTTTAGAAAAGAAATCATTTATTTTACTAATATTTTTTTCTGGTAATATTATGCAAAATCCAACACCACAATTAAACGTTTTCATCATCTCATAGTCAGATAAATTTTGTTTTTTAAGCCATTTAAAAATTTTTTGAATTTTTATTAAAGATAAATCTAAATTTAAACATAAATTTTCAGGAATTGATCTAAGTAAATTTTCTACCAATCCTCCTCCCGTTATATGAGCTAAGGCATTTATATAATTTTTTTCAACCGATTTTAAAATTTCATTGGTATAAATTTTTGTTGGTTTGAGTAATTCTTTTTCCAAGTTTCTTGGAATTTTATTTTTTTTCAAAACTGAGCGCACCAAGGAGAAACCATTCGAATGAAGACCGTTTGAAGGAACGGCCAAAATTATGTCATTTTTTTTTACATTTTTTTTACTCAAAATCTTTTTTTTAGAAACTATTCCAACACTAAATCCAGCTAAATCAAATTTATCTTTAGAATAAATTCCTGGCATTTCAGCAGTTTCCCCTCCAATTAACGAACAATTGGACAATTCACATCCTTTAAAGATACCTTTCAAAAGTTTTTTTGTTTTTACTAAGTCTAATTTTCCTACAGCAATATAATCTAAGAAAAATAATGGTTTAGCACCCTGAACAATTAAGTCGTTCACACACATAGCTACCAAGTCAATACCAATTGTATCAAATTTCCTAAATTTGTTAGCCACGTCAATTTTGGTGCCAACACCATCTGTGCTTGAAACTATCACAGGATCTTTAATTTTTAGTTTGCTAATATCAAACAATGATCCAAATCCGCCAATGATTTCTTTATTAATGGATCCCTTCTTTTTTTTGACTTTTTTATTTGATAAGTTAGCTATATGTTTTACTAATTTGTTAGCTAATGAGATATCTACACCACTTTTTTTGTAACTATTTTGTATTTTTTTCATCAACAAAAATGATATTTAGCTTAAAATGAAATTTTTAAAAAAAATTCTCCTTATTTTAGTTATTTTTTTAGATTCTGGAAATATATTTTCAGAGGAAAATTTATTTAATGTTAATAATATTGAGATAGTTAAAAAATCGAATATTTCCAATGAGGAGCTTGCTAATAAAGCAATCAAGCTAGGCTTTAAAGAACTAATGGATAAAATTTTGCTCAAGGAAGATTACATTAAAATATCTCAAATGAACTTCTTGGAGATAAAAGAATTAGTATTGTTTTATCAGATTATAAATAAGGATGAAAATAAGGAATTTGTTAACTTTAACATTTTTTTCGATAGGGAAAAAATACATAATTTATTTTACAAAAAAAACATTTTTTATTCAGATATATCCTATAAAGAATTATTTCTTTTGCCAATTTATATTAAACAAGAACAAATATATATTTATAATAATAATTACTTTTACGAAAATTGGAATGAATTAAAAATTGATACTCTCATTGAATTTATTCTTCCTTTGGAAAATATTGAAGTAATTCAAAATATAAATAAAAATAAAGATAATATTTTAAGTTTAAATTTAGAATCTCTATTTAAAGAATATTCTAATAAAAATTTAGCATTAGTAATTATAGAAGAAACAAATAAAAAAAACGTAAAAGTGTACTTAAAAACGAAAATTTCAGGAAAAAATATTGATAAAAGTCTTCTTCTTACAAATAACGAATTAATCGGCACTGATAAATATAATGATATCATTGTTCAAATAACCGACGAAATTACAAGTTTAGTAAAAGCTCAAAATTTAATTGATGTTAGAACTCCCTCATTTTTAAATGCTAGGCTTTTAATAGATAAAAAAAATAATTTAGTTGAGTTAAATAAAAGACTACAAAATATAAATTTAATAGATGACATTTTTGTACAAGAATTCAACAATGAGTTCGTATTGCTAAAAATCAAATTCATTGGAAAAGTTGATAGAATTTTGAAGCAACTTGAAAACCAGAAAATTATTTTAAAATTAAAAGATGATCAGTGGAGTCTTAAAATAATATAAATGAATCAACTAGTCTTTAAGTTTCCGTTCAAGACAAAATATTACGAACAAGATTTTTATGTTTCAAGTAATAATTTTTCAGCATATAAATTAATTGAAAGTTGGCCAAATTGGCCAGGAAAGTGGGTAAATATTTTTGGTGATAGAGGATCAGGAAAAACCCATCTGTCTAAAATCCTAGAGAAAAAAATTAATAAAATAAATATTTTAGATGCAAACAATATTAATAATGAAATAGTAGATCAGTTAAATTCTTTGGATTGTTTAATTATTGAAAATTTTAAAAATAACATAGAAGAAAAACTTTTTTATTCTATCTTAAATCATTCAAAACAATTAGAAAATTATATTGTAATTAATAGTTTAAAATCAATTAAAAATAAAAATTTTTCACTTAAAGATTTACAATCAAGAATTAATAGTTTTACTTTTATTGGAATTGAGCTACCTACAGATGACCTATTAAATGTTATAATTTCAAAATTTTTTTCAGAAAAGCAGATTGAAATTAATCCTAAGATATCAAAGTTTATTATCCAGAATGTAGACAGATCTTATAAGAAAATGTTTGAATTTATTAAAGATTTAGATGATTTGTCTTTATCTTCTGGAAAATCGATCAATATTAATTTAATAAAAAAAATATTGAAGAAATGAACAAATTTAGAACACATAATTGCTCGGAACTGAGTACCAAGAATCTTAATGAGCAAATAATATTATCTGGCTGGTTACATAGAAAAAGAGATCATGGAAATTTATTATTTATTGATTTAAGAGATCATTACGGTATCACCCAATGCGTAATTGAAAATAATAGTAAATTATTTATAATTTTAGAAAAAGCAAAACCAGAAACTGTATTAAAAATAAAAGGTAAAGTAATTAAAAGATCTCCAGGTACGGAAAACTTAGATTTAAAAACAGGGAAAATTGAAGTATCAATTACTTCCGTAGAAATTTTATCCTATTCAAAAGAACTTCCAATACCAGTTTTTGGTGAGCAAGACTATCCAGAAGACATAAGGTTCAAATATAGATTTTTGGATTTGAGAAGAGAAGAAATGCACAAAAATATTGTATTAAGATCAAATATTATATCTTTCATAAGATCAGAAATGTTAAAATTAGGTTTTCTAGAGTATCAAACTCCAATTTTAACATCATCAAGCCCAGAGGGCGCAAGAGATTTTTTAGTTCCTAGTAGATTAAATCCAGGAAAGTTTTATGCACTTCCGCAGGCACCTCAACAATTTAAACAGTTAATCATGGTTTCAGGTTTTGATAAGTATTTTCAAATTGCTCCTTGTTTTAGGGATGAGGATGCAAGATCAGATAGAAGTCCAGGAGAGTTTTATCAATTAGATCTAGAAATGTCATTTGTTGAGCAAGAAGATGTTTTTAAAGTTGTTGAAAAGTTAATGGTTAATCTATTTAAAAAATTTTCAAATAAAAAATTTCTATTTGAAAAATTTCCTAGAATACCTTTTAAAGATGCTATGCTAAAATATGGTACTGATAAGCCTGATTTAAGAAACCCTTTAATAATTTATGATATAACCAATATTTTCACTAGAGATGACGTAAAATTTGATATTTTTAAAAAATTAGTAAACTCCGGTGCGTTTGTTAGATCAATAATTACCAAAAATACAAAAGATAAACCCAGGAGTTTTTTTGATAATATTGACAAATGGGCAAAAGATCAAGGTGCATCAGGCTTAGCATATTTTACAATTGAAAAAGAAAAAAGAATTACTGGCAAGGGACCGATCGGAAAATTTTTTAGTGAAAATGCAATCAAAGCAATTATGAAAACTTGTAATGCTCAAGTAGGTGACAGTATTTTTTTAGCATGCGGAAATGAAAAAGAGATAGAAAAAATTTTATCTTTAGCAAGAAATAAAATAGCTGAAGATTTAAAAATTATTGATAAGGACAAATTTGCATTTTGTTGGATTATTGATTACCCAATGTTTGAGGTTGATGATGTGTCGAAGAAAATTATATTTAGTCATAATCCATTTTCAATGCCCCAAGGTGATCCACTTAAAATAGACTTTAAAAAGCCTTTAGATATAAAAGCTTATCAGTATGATATAGTATGTAATGGCGTGGAACTATCATCTGGTGCTATAAGAAATCATATTCCTGATTTAATGTATAAACTTTTTTCTGTAGCTGGATACAATAAAAGTGAAGTTGAGAAAAAATTTAGTGGGATGATTAACGCTTTAAGCTTTGGAGCTCCACCACATGGAGGTATCGCTCCAGGAATTGATAGAATTGTTATGTTATTAGCTGATAAACAAAATATTCGTGAGGTAACTTTATTTCCGATGAATCAAAATGCTCAAGACTTGATGATGAAAGCACCTTCCGATGTAGATCAAGCTCAATTAAAAGAATTAGGTATTAAAATAGATATAAAGAAAAGTTAATTTTTTGTTTTTAGATTTATTCTAACGTCAGATAGATCAACTAACTTTTCTTCTAAATTACTTCTCACAAAACCTTTTGAGGTAATATTTTTTACAATTTTAAGAAATTTATCATCGGCGCTATCATTTACTAAGTTTTTATTACTTGCGATTGAAGGGGTGTGAGCCAACTCCTCTTTTCCAAGATATGATATCGCTAATTCTCTAAATACGTAGTCTAGAATAGATGAAGCACTTAAAATTCTGTCATTTCCCAAAACATTTCCCGAGGGTTCAAATTTAGTATCGATAAAGGCATCCACATATTCATCTAATGGCACTCCGTATTGAAGACCAAGAGATATAGCTATTGCAAAGTTGTTCATCATTGCTTTTACTAATTCACCTTCCTTGTTAGTATCAATAAAAATTTCACCGATTTTTCCATCATCATACTCTCCAGTATGTAGGTAAACTTTATGATCACCTATTTGAGCTTTCTGAATATAACCCTTACGTCTATCTGGCATTTTGTATCTAGAAGTATTCTTTATTTTTATGTTTGTGTTATATTTTATTGTTTCTTTATTTTTAGTAATAATTGTTTTTTCATCTATTTTTTTTGGCACAGAATTCTCAACTTTTATATCTTTAGCTTTCCCTTTTTCATTTGCCCCCATTTTTTTTGTTTTTCTATTATTTAATTTGACATCAATTACTTCTACACTTCCATCATTTCTATTATCAATTTTAGATAATTCTTTATCATTCAAGTCGTTAAGAGTGTGGACTGTTTTAAAAGTACAGGTATAGTAAGTTTCAACAATGAATTTTTTCATAATAATAAGGAATCTTTAATTGATGATATATATAAAATACTGTAAGTGTCTATTGTAATTTAATACAATTTAAAATTGTGTGGATTTAAAAATTTAAAAAATGATACTTAAAATAATTTTTACTTGGTGGAATAAACAGACTTTCAGCACTTTCCTAAAAACTTTTTTTACTGGAATTTATGTTGGACAAGATGAATATGGAAATAAATATTATAAAAATAAAAATAATCAACGGTGGGTAATCTATTCTAAGCATATTGAAGCGACTAAAATTACATCTGACTGGTATTTATGGATGCACCATACGATTGATAAGACCCCTGTAATGGGTGACGAGAAAAAATACGTTTGGCAAAAAGAACATTCAGAAAATAAAACTGGCACAAAAGCCAAATATTCTCCAATCAAGATTAAAAAAGATAATTTAAAAAAAAAATATGAAACTTGGAGATAAAATAAGATATATTATACTTATAGTTTTTTTTCCATATAGTTTTACAGCCTTTTCTGAAAATACAATTACTAGTTCACCTCTTATAAATTTAAATGAAATCAAACCAAGTTTCGAAGATGTTGATGATAGAAAGAATGTGCTCTCAAATAATAAAAAACTTAAGAAAAAAAAGAAACAAGATAATATCTCAAACTCTTCACATGCAGTTTTAATTGGGCTAGATAAAATTACTGCAAAATCATCAAAGATAAAAGTTAATATTAATGAGGTTAAGAAATATGGTCCACTAGAAATAAAAATTCTTAAGTGTGGCCAAGTCCTAGTAAATAATAGAATTGGTGATGTTGCCTATATGCAAGTTAAGGATCTTACGAAAAATGAAAATGAGAAAGTATTTATATTTAATGGTTGGACGTTTTCTTCAGACCCAAACCTTACCCCCTTTGACCATGCAATTTATGACTTACAATTATTAAATTGTTATAAAATTTAATAAAATTTTTCTTTAGCAAGCCAATTGGTATCAAAAGTAGAATCTTTAAATTTTTTATGATTCAAAATTTTCTTGTGTAGGTCTATAGTTGTTGTAATTCCCTCAAGAACAAATTCATCTAGAGACCTTAAGGTCCTTTGTATTGCTTCGGTTCTGTTTCTACCTTTACAAATCACTTTTGCGATTAGACTGTCGTAATAAGGGGTAATTTTACAACCCTGAAACACAGATCCATCTACTCTAGTTCTAAAACCTGATGGTTGATGACATACACTAATTATTCCTGGACTTGGTTGAAAATCTAACGCAGGATTTTCAGCATTAATTCTACATTCAATAGAGTGACCTCTAGGATCAATATCTGATTGA
>MDSW01198371.1_pt1 | contig 10846 bp, 8 predicted proteins | sample 811171 | NCBI WGS metagenome assembly MDSW01 (sample SAMN05326641, study PRJNA326480) | marine metagenome | isolation source: seawater | place: Atlantic Ocean: North West | collected 2012 | reverse complement strand
CCCTACAGCTTATGTTCTGCTTTTGTACTAAACCTAATATTACAAATTTATTGACTATTTTTTAAAAACCCATACTATCCCAAATAATCCCATAATGGAGGGTGATTTGAAAATAATTATAAAAATTAGGTTTTTAGTTAATTATGTTTTTATCGAATTACGAGAACAAACTAGACAAGAAAGGAAGGGTATCTGTGCCAGCTACTTTTAGATCTTATCTGAATTCAATGGGATATAATGGTTTTATAAGCTATCCGTCTTTCAACCATTCAGCACTAGAGGCATGTTCCCAAGATAGGATTGAAAAACTTTCAAATACAATAGACTCTTTAAATCCTTTTGAAGAAAAAAGAGATTATTTTGCTACTTCAATTTTATCCGAAAGTGAAAACTTGCTATTTGATACTGAAGGAAGAGTTTCACTATCGAACAAATTATTAAACCATGCAAAAATTAAAAAAAGTATTTTGTTTGTTGGTTTAGGCAAGACATTCCAAATCTGGGAACCAAAAAATTTTGAAAAATTTAAGTTGCTAGCGAGAAAAAAATCTTTTCAAAATAGATCTAACTTAAAATGGTATAATAAACAGAAAGGGGAGTTGTAATGGGTATTAATGTTGGAGGAGGAGAATTAAGAGAACTTAAACCTAGAATATTAGTCGTCGGAGTTGGCGGAGCCGGAGGCAACGCAATTAATGCAATGATCGATGCTGGTATGCAAGGAGTTGAATTTGTTGCGGTTAATACTGATGCTCAAGATTTAAAAATGAGTAAAGCTGATGCAAAAATACAAATAGGAATGAATTTAACAAAAGGACTTGGAGCAGGCGCAAAGCACGATATTGGTCAAGCAGCTGCGGACGAGTCTATTAATGAAATAGTAAATTACATTCAAGGTAGTAATATGGTTTTTATAGCTTCTGGAATGGGAGGTGGCACTGGGACTGGCGCCTCTCATGTAATTGCAAAAGCTGCGAGAGAGATGAACATATTAACAGTTGGAGTAACCACACTTCCATTTACCTATGAAGGTCCAAAAAGAATGCGAAGAGCTGTTGCAGGTTTAGAAGAGTTAAAAAAACATTTGGATACTACAATTGTAGTTCCTAACCAAAATTTATTTAAAATCGCTAATGAAGCCACAGGTTTTGAAGAGTCTTTTAGCTTGTCTAATGATGTTCTTAAGCATGGAGTTCAAAGCATCACAGATCTTATGGTAAGGCCAGGTATGATTAATTTAGATTTTGCAGATGTTGAAACAGTAATGAGTTCAAGTGGAAAAGCAATGATGGGAACCGGAGAAGCTGAGGGAGAGAATAGGGCAATGGCTGCAACTGAGTTAGCTTTAAATAATCCATTAATTGATGAATACACTTTACAGGGTGCAAAAGGGCTTCTAGTTAATATAACGGGAGGAAGTGATATAAAACTTTTTGAGGTAGACGCTGCAGTAAACAAAATTAGAGCTGAAGTTGATCCCGAGGCTGAATTGATTTTTGGAGCAATCAAGGATGAAAATATGAACGGAAAAATTAGGGTCTCTATTGTTGCAACTGCTCTGCATGGCTCTGAGACCAAACCATATTTAAATTTAGTTAACAACACTCCTAGAAACACTTCTTCTATTAACAAAAGTATTGATCATGGAGATAATCTATTCAGCAATAGTCATCATATAGACAAAAACATTGTTAACTCAATAGATGGAGCAACAGCGCTAAAGCTTGATGAAAGTTACGAAATTAAGAGTAGTGAGGAGCAAAATACACTTATTAATGATTTTGAAAGTAGTGAGGAAAATAAAACATTGGACGATGAAATAGTGCAAAAAAACTTTAATGATGAAATTCCAGCAGGAGTTTCAATCGAAAGCGCTTCTTATATTGAAAAAAATGATAACAACAATAGTGCCGAATTAGTTTCTCAAGATAGTAAGATTTTTAAAGGAGAAGTTGAAGATGAATATACTCCAAAACTATTTTCAGAAGAACATAGCACTGAAAATTCTAAACAAAATGACTTATCAGAAAACCAAAATACTAATGAGTTATTTGATCAGGATTTAAACGAAGATGAAGATTTTGAAATACCTGCGTTTTTAAGAAGACAAAAATTTTAATGATTAAAATCTATTTTAATGAATACTCAAAAATCATCACTGGAATTTTCACATTTTCCAGTAATGTTGAGTGAGATCATAAAACATTCGTCCCCATCGACAGGAGGAACTTACCTAGATTGTACTTTTGGTGGAGGAGGGTATTCTAAAGCTTTACTTAAATACTCAAAAACAAAAGTTGTTGCATTAGATCGAGACATCACAGTTCAAAAAACTGCAGAAAAACTAAAAAAAAAATACCATAATAGATTCAAATTTTATCATTTAAAATTTAGCCAGATAAATAAAGTCATCAAAGACCAAGTAGATGTAGTAATTTTTGACTTGGGCGTTTCTACGATGCAATTAAAAAATCTTTCTAGAGGTTTCTCTTTTAGATCAAATGAGACATTAGATATGAAAATGGGTCTTTCTAGTTTATCAGCTCAGAAAGTAATAAATAATTTAAGTGAGGCAAAGCTAAAACTTATAATAAAAATTCTAGGTGAGGAAAAAGAAGCATCCAAAATAGCTAAAAATATAGTTAGAGCTAGAGCTGAGAGGAAAATCACTAAAACAAATGAATTAGTAAAAATTATTGAACAAAGCAAAAAAAAAAATTTTTCAAGTAAAATTAACCCATGCACCAAAACATTTCAGGCTTTAAGGATATTTGTAAATAAAGAAATTACTGAACTTATTAATGGAATTGTTTATGCTACAAAATTATTACGCCCTGGAGGTAAGATCTTAATAGTAAGCTTTCACTCTATTGAAGACAAAATTGTAAAATATTTTTTTACTAACCACGCTAAAAATAAATCAAAACCCTCAAGGTATTTACCGGAGGAAAATCTAAATAATTGTCATTTGTTTGAAAATTACAATAAAAAAATAATTAAACCCTCTATTAATGAATTAAAGAAAAATAATGCATCTCGCTCAGCTAAATTAAGATTTGCTATTAGAAGTAAGGATGAATTTTTTTTACCAGCAAATATTTTTGAAAAATTTAAAAAATATTTAAATTTGGAGACTATAAATGTTTAAATTTAAAATAATTTTCTCAATTTCTATTTTTGTATTTCTATTAATTGGAACTTCATATATTAAAAATAAATCAAGAGAAATAGAAAAAAAAATATTTAGTTTAAGTAAAATAATTCATAGTCAAGAAAAAAATTTAAGTGAATTACAATTAGATTATTCTTATTTATCTTCCCCATCAATAATTGAAAAGAAAATTGAAAATTTAGAGCAAAATAAGTATTCGCCAGTAGAAAATTCAAAAATATTTTTAAGCATATTAAGCTTTACCGATTTACAGAACAAATTTGTTATTAAAAAAGATCATGAGAAAAAAGAATAAAAATACAATAAAATACAATCTAAATCAAAAAAGTTTTTACTTTGAAGATTATTTAGAAACGAATAAAAAAAACAAATATTCACAAAAAAATAATCTTTTTCAAGATAGAATTTACTTATTATTTTTTCTTTTTTTTTCTTTAATATTAATTTTTAGTATAAGAATAATACACGTCTCTTTAAATAAATTTGAAATATATAACTCAGATAAAACACCCAAAAAATTCACTTTGTTGCGAAGAGATATCGTTGATAGAAACGGAGAGTTAATCTCAAGAAACATTAAATCATTTCACGCAGCTATAAATCCCAGATATGTAGCCAACAAAGATAATTTTATTTTAAAACTAAGGATAAATTTTCCAGAGCTCCCAATAAAAGAAATAGAAAAAAAATTAAAAAAAGGAAAATATTTTTATTTAAAAAAACGTATAAATCAAAATGAAAAAGAAAAGTTGTGGCGTATGGGTGAAAAAGCAATAATATTTGAACCGTTTCAATCAAGAATTTACACTCATGGAAATTTATTTAGTCATTTAGTTGGTCAGGTAGATTATGATAACTATGGTGTTTCGGGTGTAGAAAAGTATTTTGATAAAGAATTAAAAGATAAAAATCTATCTGATGAACCCCTTCAATTAACCTTGGATACTAATATTCAGTATTTAATCTCTAAGGAAGTTAACTCTTCTTTAAATACATTTAAAGCCACAGGAGGAGGGGCTTTATTGATGGATGTAGAAAATGGAGAAATCTTATCTTTAGTTTCTTTACCTAATTATGACATTAACTCCAGGATCAATCTAAACGATAAAAAATATATGAATAAAATTACCAAAGGGGTTTACGAGCTAGGCTCGATATTTAAAACTTTTACTGTAGCTATTGCTTTAGATAACAATCTTGTTGAACCAGAGACAATCATTAACGATATTCCTCGTGCAGTCAAATGTTCTAAGCATGAAATTTCAGATATTAAAGAATTTCCAAAAAATTTATCAGTAGAAGAAATTTTAATAAGATCATCTAATATTGGAACATTAATGATAGCAAGAAAAGTCGGTGAAGAAAAGTTTAAGAAGTTTATTAGTGACTCAAAATTATTAAAAACTTCTGAAGTTCAATTAGAAGAATTAGGAAATCCCATTTTATTTAAATGGAATAAGTGCAAATTAGAGACAGTGTCTTATGGGCATGGTATAACCACAACTCCTTTACAAGCTGTTGCTGTTTATGCAGCTCTAGTTAATGGTGGCAAAATGATCAAGCCGAGTTTGATTAAGGAAAAGAGAGAGAAAAAACACTCTTTTTTAGTTTCAAAAAAAACTAGCGATCAAATAAATAATATTTTAAGAAAAGTTGTTACTGAAAAGGTGGGCACGGCTAGTCTTGCAGATATACATGGATACTATGTAGGAGGAAAAACCGGAACATCACAGAACTATAACTTCAAAAATGAAAATTTAAATACTTTCGTTTCTATTTTTCCATTTCAAAAGCCTAGATATGCCTTATTAGTAATGTTAGAAAATCCTCAAATAGCTAAAGATTTAGTTTATAATTATAGAGGAGTAAAAATAAGAGGATTTCGGAATGAAGCCGGATGGAATTCAGTCTATGTAGCTGGCAAAATAATAGAAAAAATTGGACCAATTTTAGCCATAAAAAGCGGAGATTTTAATAATAAACATGTTGCTGAAACAATTAATTAAAAATCTCCCTAAAGAAAAAAAAAATATCAATATAAAGGGCCTAGAAATAAATAGTAAAAATGTAAAAAAAGGTTTTATTTTTTTTGCCATAAGAGGACAAAAAGCAAATGGAGAGAAATATATTTCTGAATCAGTAAAAAACGGAGCAAAAGTAGTTATTTGTTCAAAAAACTGTAATTACAAAAATAAAAATATAGTTATAATTAGGACCAAAAATATAAGACACCTCCTTAGTGAGGTTGCATCAAAATTTTATAAATCAAAGCCAAAAAATTTAATAGCTGTAACTGGAACAAATGGTAAAACCTCAGTAGCAGATTTATATTTTCAGATTTTAAATCTAAATAAAATACCTACTGTATCGATAGGAACTTTGGGTGTAAAATATAAAAAAAAAACGTTCAAATCAGATCTTACAACACCTGACACACTTAATCTTCACAGAACACTTCAAAAGATCAGTAAAAATAATATTAATAATGCGATTATTGAAACCTCAAGTCATGGATTACATCAAAGAAGATTAGATCATATTAACTTCAAAGCTGGTATATTTACGAATTTTAGCCAAGACCACTTAGATTATCACAAAACTATGGCTAAATACCTTAATGCAAAGTTACATTTGTTTAGAAATATAATTAAAAAAGGACAGGTAATAATTTGTGACAGAACTATAAAAGAATTTCCATTATTAAAAAGTATTTCAAAAAAAAGAAAGCTAAAGTTAATAGACACGAATAAAATAGCAGAAAAATTAAAAAATAATGTGAAACTTAATCTTAACGAATTCCAGTTAAAAAATCTTTCGATGGCAATAGAAGCAGCAAAACTAAATGGGCTCAGAGAAAATAAAATTTTTAGCTCATTAAAAAATATAAAGGATGTAAATGGAAGATTAGAGCTTATTCGAACTTTTTCAAATAAGGTAAAAGTATTCGTAGATTTTGCTCATACACCAGATGCTTTAGAGAAAACTCTTAAATCTTTACAAAGTTATTATGGTAGAAATATAACTTTGGTCTTTGGCTGTGGAGGAGACAGAGATTTTAAAAAAAGACCAATCATGGCTAGGATAGCTAGCATCTATTGTAAAAAAATATTCGTAACAGATGATAACCCAAGAAATGAAGATCCAAAAAAAATCAGGAATGAAATAATTAAAAATATCAAATTTACAAATTATTTTAATATTGGAAATAGAACTCAAGCTATAAAAACAGCAGTCTTAAAAGCTGAACCTGGTGAAATCATACTTGTGGCAGGGAAAGGTCATGAAAAAGAGCAAATTTATAAAAATAAAATTATCTCTATCTCAGATAGCCAAATAATAAAAAGACTGAAAATTAAAATAAAGAGACTATCAAATATAAATTTTACTTTTTTACAAAACAAAAAAATTTTGGAAAATATTTTAATAAATACAAAGGTAGGGAATTTCCACGGTTTAGCTATAGACTCTAGAGCAGTAAAGAAAGACAATATTTTTTTAACATTAAAAGGGAAAAATAATGATGGCGTCAAATTTATTTCCAAGGCATTAGAAAAAGGAGCTAAATATATAGCATCTTCAAGACGAATAAATAACAAAATAAAAAAAGTTTTTAAAATAAAAAATGAGAAAAAATTTCTTAATAATTTTGCATCTCAAAAAAGAGATAAAACAACTTCTAAAATTATTGCAATAACTGGTAGCGCAGGAAAAACCTCTTTAAAAAATTTAATTAAAGATTTGTTACAAAAATTTGGTAATACATATTGTTCCCCTAAATCTTACAACAACGAATATGGTGTGCCAATTAGTCTTTCACAATTGAAAACAAATCATAGGTTTGGAGTTTTTGAAGTTGGAATGAGTAAAAAAGGCGAGATAAACAATTTGACAAAATTAATAAGACCACACATTGGAGTTATTACGAATATCGGCGAAGCTCATATTGAAAATTTTAAAAATATAAAGGGAATTGCAGAAGCAAAAAGTGAAATGATAAAAAACATTCAAAAAAAAGGAACTATAATTTTAAATAGAGATGATAAATTTTTTAATTATTTAGAGAAAAAAGCAAAAATCAAAAATCTGAAAGTGGTAACTTTTGGAGTTAGCAAAAATTCGGACGTTTGTTTAAAAAAGGTTGTTGCCAAGAAAAAGAATAAAGTTTTAATTATTAAAATAATTAATAAAACTTTCAAAATTAAAATTAACAACATTAATAATTACAATGTTCTATCTTCACTAGCTTTATTAAAAGAATTAAATCTAAAATTTTCTCAAATTATTAATTTTTATAAAAACATTGAACCAACTGAGGGTCGGGGCAAAATTTACAAAATTCGCAGATATAAAAAAAGATTTAATTTAATTGATGAAAGTTATAATGCCAATCCACTATCTGTCAAAAATGCTATCCAAAATTTTAATTCAATAAAAAAAGAAAATTTTAAAAAGTATTTGTTACTCGGTGATATGCTAGAGCTAGGTCACAAATCAGTTGAGCTGCATAAAGGTATATCAAAAGTTATTAACAATTCAGATATAGATAAAGTGTTTATTAAAGGCATCAAAACTCTTAATACTTACAAAAATATAAATAAAAATAAACGAGGAAATATTTTACAGCAAGACTCAGATGTAGATTTTGCTTTTAAAAACATTATAGCTAATAATGATTATTTGATGATTAAAGGTTCTAACGCAACTGGCTTAAACAATTTGAGTAAAAGAATTATAAAAGGACATTAGATGCTATTTCATTTTTTAACATCACTAATAGATCAGTATTCTTTTTTAAACGTTTTTAAATATTTGACTTTTAGAACAGGTCTTTCTGTAGTTACTTCATTAGTGGTAGTTTTTATAATTGGAGCGCCATTAATAAAAATATTTTCAGAAAAAATGATTACTGGCCCAATTAGACAAGACGGTCCAATAGATCATATCGTGAAGAAATCAGGTACTCCCACAATGGGTGGAGTAATAATTATTGTTGGAATTATTTCTAGTACACTTCTTTGGGCTGATTTAAAAAATATTTATGTTTGGACATTAATTTTTGTATCTATAAGTCTTGGTTGCCTAGGCCTTTTAGATGATATTTTGAAAATAAAATATAAAAATTCAAGTGGGTTGAAATCTAGGTACAAATTTTTTGGACAACTTATAATTAGTTTTTTAGCACTTCTAATATTAATAAAATTTGCAAATCACCAATATTTATTTGATCTTTATTTTCCTTTTTTTAAAAATTTAATTTGGCATATGGGTTTATTCTTTATACCTTTTGGCTTATTCGTCATTATTGGAGCATCAAACGCAGTGAATTTAACTGATGGACTGGATGGGTTAGCTACAGTACCAGTTATGTTGGTTGCTTTATCATTTACACTAATTTCTTACGTGGTAGGTAACACAATTTTTTCTGAGTATCTTCAAATACAGTACATACCCGACACAGGAGAGTTATCAATATTTTGTGGCTCAATAGTTGGATCTTGTCTTGGCTTTCTTTGGTACAACGCCCCACCAGCAAAAATTTTTATGGGGGACACAGGCTCACTTTCTTTAGGAGGCTCATTAGCTGCAATTGCCATTATTGTAAAGCACGAAATTGTATTAGCAATTATTGGAGGTTTATTTGTTTTGGAGACTGTATCGGTAATTATACAGGTTATATCATTTAAATTGACTGGAAAAAGAATTTTCAAAATGGCTCCTATTCACCATCACTTTGAAAAAAAAGGATGGGCTGAGTCAACCATTGTTATTCGTTTTTGGATAATAGCCATAATATTGGCGTTAGTTGGACTAGCAACATTAAAACTAAGATAATTAAAGATCTTAATGAATGATTTTAAAGATTTGTCTTTTTTGATTTATGGTTTGGGACTGACTGGTAAATCAGTAGTAAAGTTCTTTAATAAAAATCAATTTAAAAACTATAAAGTGTGGGATGACAAAAATAAATCTTTTTATAATAAAAAAAGACCATTAAACTTAAATAAGGCACTTAAAGAGGTAAACTATATAATTTTAAGTCCCGGCGTAAGTTTAAATCAATCTAAAAATAAAAAACAATTAATTCGATACAGATATAAGATTATTACTGATATCGACTTATTTTACTTATTTCATAAAGATTTCAAAAGCATATTTGTTACTGGGACAAATGGTAAATCAACGACCTGTAAAATTATTAACCATATCTTAAAAAAAAATAATATAAAAACATTATTAGGAGGAAATATTGGTACTCCTATTTTAAGTTTAAATCCAAAAAAAAATATGTATTTAATTATTGAGGTTTCTTCTTTTCAACTGTCTTACTCTAAATTTATTAAACCTGATTATGCGTTATTGTTAAATATAACTAATGATCATATTGATTGGCACGGAAGCATGAAAAATTATACAGACTCAAAATTCAAAATTTTCAAAAACCAAAAACAAAATCATTACTCACTTTTGAATGAAGATCTAAAATTTCAGTTTAAAAAAAGAAAATTACTAGGCAAATTAATTATTCCAAAATTCTATCAATATAACAAATTTAAGTCTCAGATTGAAAACAAATATCTTAAATTGAAAATAAACGACGAAAATATGTCTTTTGTTTATGAACTATCGAAACTCTTTAAAATAAGTCAAAAATCTTTCATTGCTTGCTTAGCTTCATTTAGAGGCCTACCTCATAGGTATGAGGTTTTTCTTAAAAAAAAAAATTGCATTTTTATTAACGATTCTAAGTCAACAACGTTTCAATCAACTAAATTTGCTTTAGAAAATACAAAAAATATATATTGGATAGTTGGCGGACTTCCAAAAAAAAATGATGAGATTATTTTAAGAAGTTTGAAAAAAAATATAGTTAAATCTTATATAATTGGAAAAAATATAAATTTTTTTAAAAAAAAGATAAAAAATAATTTACCTTTTTTTGTAGCTAAAAATCTTAGAAATTCTATCAATCAAATCCTGAAAGATATCAAAAAATTTAATAAAAAAGAAAATATAATATTACTGAGCCCAGCATCCGCGTCTTATGATCAATATTTAAATTTTGAACACAGAGGCAATGAATTTAAAAGATTGAGTAAATTATATGTTAGAAAATATTTATAAGTTCAAATTAGCAAATTATTGGAGAAATATCGATAAAAAAATTTTTTTTAGTTTTATTGTTTTATTTTTTCTAGGATTATTTTTTTCATTTTCATCTACTTCTTCATTAGCTGGTGAGAGATTAAATAAAGATTATTATTTCTTTTTTTCAAAACATTTAATATTTACAATCATAGCATTAGCCATAATGATTATTATTTCAATAATCGAAACTTCAGTTTTAAAAAAAATTATACTTCCTTTATTTACAACTTCTTTTATTCTCTTAGCATTAGTTCCGATTATTGGAGTTGAAGTTAAAGGAGCTAAACGATGGTTAGATTTATATTTTTTAAGATTACAACCAATTGAGATATTAAAGCCTTTTTTCATTTTAGCTTCAGTAAAAATTTTGACTTTGGAAAAATTCCAAAACTCTCAAATTAAATATTTATTGAGTTTTTTATTACTCACATTAGTGATTATCTTGTTAGTCAATCAACCAGATCTTGGACAATCAATTTTATTAGTTTTAAGTTGGGGAGCAATAGTATTTATATCAGGAGTAGGTTT
>MDSW01075060.1_pt1 | contig 10846 bp, 14 predicted proteins | sample 811171 | NCBI WGS metagenome assembly MDSW01 (sample SAMN05326641, study PRJNA326480) | marine metagenome | isolation source: seawater | place: Atlantic Ocean: North West | collected 2012 | reverse complement strand
TTTTAGAGAATGAATGAAAAAAATACATTACTTAATTACTCACTTTCATTAGTATAGTCCAAGTATATCCCTGGTAATCAAACTTATCACCCTCATCAAAAGTGTCCCACGTCCCTTGGGTTACAGGAGCTGATTCTACATATCTTTTGCTTGAATTATCAAATCTTTCAAGTGCAAAAGATCCCACTACTATTTCATTACTTCTATTTACATCATTATTGTTTCCGTCAGAAGATGGCTCACAAGAAGTAAAAGTAATCAGTAGAGCTAAAAAGAGAAATAGAATTTTCTTCATACCCTAAAGTAAAAAAAATATATATAAACTCAATCTCTAGTAGTTCCCTGGGGAAAATATTTGTCAATAATATAAGCAGGCTGCCATGGGTCTAACTTTTGAACCAAGTCTTTATAGTCATATTCTTTAGATTGAATCCTGGAAGGATATAGATTTATAGTGTCATCTGTAGCAATTCTGTGAAACTGAAGAAGATCCATCATCTCTTTAATTTTAGTTTTATAAGCAGATTTTTTTGCTAGATTGTTAAGTTCATTATGATCTTCTTTTAAATTATAAAGCTGTTTAACATTAATTTGAGGATAATAGATAAGTTTCCAATTCTCGTTTCTTACAGCTCTAACAGTATTTCTATAAGCTGTATATAGACTTGAGCGCACATGTTTTTCCTTCTTATTTATAATATCCATCAAAGATTCACCATCGATGTTTTCCGGTTCTTTGAGATTTAAATAATCGATTAGGGTAGGAAAAAGGTCAAACAAATAAACAAGGGCCTTAGAAGTTTGAGCTTTAGGGATTTTAGGGCCACTTATGATCATTGGAACTTTAGTGCTATGCTCATAAAGGTTCTGCTTACCTAAAAGACCGTGACTTCCAAGAGCCAATCCATTGTCTGCTGCATAGATAATTACAGTATTATCATATAAATCATATTTCTTGAGGCGTTTAATTAAATCTCCTACACGATCATCAATATGCTGAATTAGAGCATAATATTCTGCTATAGAAGACTGAATGTCATCATGGGTTCTTGGCCATGGAGCAAGAGTCTCATCTCTAACATTAAAATCATCAAACTTAAAGGGGTGTAGTGGTTTAAAATTTTCTGGAACTGGAATTTCATTATTTGAATAAATACCAGAATACTTTGGAGAAGGAGATCGAGGATCGTGAGGTGCGGTAAATGCAAGATAACAAAAGAAAGGTTTTTCTTTTTTGGATGCTTGATACCTATCAAAATAATCTAATGTTGCTTCTGCAAAAATATCAGTTGAAAACCCCTCATTGTGAGGGTTATTCAACTTATTGTATTCATCTAAATCTCTTAAAGGGACATTAAAGTGATCACTCATTCCGCCAAGCATAACTTTGGCTCCTTCTTGAAAGTTAGTCTCAAAACTTTCTGCTCCGTTATGCCACTTTCCTGTTGCAAAAGTTTGAAAACCATTTTTACTTAAATAATTTGGAAGGGTTTCAACCTCTTCCAAACGGTCATAAACATGAAATAGACTTTTTCCACTTAAAAGCATCGCTCGACTAGGAGCACAGATCGCCCCATGGTGACCACCCATAACATAACAATTTTCAAATAGTACACCATTTTTTGCTAAATCATCAATATTAGGGGTCTTTATATATGGGTTCTGAGCAATACCAAGAGCATCAGCTCTTTGGTCATCTGCAAAAATAATAAGGATATTTGGTGTGTTTTTTATTTCATTAGTTTGACGTCTATCGCAGGAGATTATAAAAAAGAAATTAATTGCTGCAAGAATTACTATAAAGTTATGTTTCATAATATTAAAAATAAAAATATTTGATTTCTACATATAACTTAAAGAAATTAATTATTGGATTTTATCAGTTTGAACAGGATCATAAAGTCCTGGAGCAGAGATGTTTTTATGAATATCAGTTAAGTTATTGCCCTTTATATCATAGATGTCACCTGTCCAAGAATCTATTACAAAAGATTCATTAACTGGAGATGGCAAAAACCTATTTGAAAATGATATTATAAGTGCTGAAATAATAATAGTAGCAGCAATTAAAAGAGTGTTTTTATTATTCATTAATTAAAAATAGGACAAAGTCATATTACTACCTATAAATAATGTAAATTATTACTGTTGAATAAGTACGATAGAGGATATTTAATCACCTATCTATTAGCTGTAAATGCATTTTATATTATCTGATTTAACAAAATAAGATTTATAGTTAGTAGCTTTTGGATCTGTACATCCACACAAATTTAAAAGTTCAATATTTTTGAAATCAATTGGGTGACTTTCAGCCTGCACTGCAATATATCCCTCACTTAAATATTGTCCTTCTTTTGCAATCCACTCATCCTTATTGGTAACTCCCATAGACTCCCAATCTTTCCCTTTTCTGGATTTACTTATAAAAGCCCCTCCAATTTGAGGGTGCTCATATCTTAAGACTGTATCGTTTTCAATTAGGTGTGCAATATACTCTTCACCCATCACTACAACCTCTACACTTACCCACTGATCTCCATCATATGTTTTAGAATTTGAATCAATACAATGTCTATAATCAATTTTGCCAAATCGTTCTACAGCCGTTCCTGGTGAACATAAATTAGCTGTGTTTCGTTCTTTACCATTACTTAAACCCCCAAGTAGTTGAACTTCTATAGATACAGGGAAGTGCTGCTCATAAGTATTGCTTACAGCCGACTGAGAGTGAACCATAATCCCACTGTTTCTAATGTTCCAACCTTCACCTCCAGGAGTTTGATCACCAACAAATCGATAGTCAAATCGTAATTTATAGTGAGAGAAAGATTTTTTATAATACATATGGCCATATTTATCATCAAAATCTTTGTATTCATCGTAAACAATTCGCATTATTCCATTTTCGACCTGAAAAGTATTGAGATAATTATCATTTAAAGGACGATTAGCAATTTTAATATCCCAATCATTAAAATCTTTTCCATTAAAAAGTGATATCCAATCCTCAGTATTTGAGTTTTGTTCATCTACATTATTTGAAGCATTAAAGAAATAACTAAAAAGGCCTACTACTAAAAAATACAATGAATACTTCATATAATTTATTTTCTCTTACACTAAATGTAGTATTATAAAATACAATACCATTAAAATTATCTAAAATTTAGTTGAAGTTTAAAGTATAAAATAGATAGGCAAAGTAAACAGCCCAGGTCTGAAAAAAAGTAGCCATAAAACTCGATGTGACAACTCATAAAAGTCAGATTCAACTTGTACTCGTTTTCCGTAAATGTGGGTAATGTATTGTTATATTATTTTTTAAGAAATAAAGAGTTCAAATCTGATCATTGGTACTTCTTTACAAAGAAAATTCATCGATGATGTCAGCTACATATTTTACAGATTTAATATTACCAACCCCTTTTCCAGCTTGCCAAAATTGAACTGAATCGTCAAAGGCAGTTTTGTTATAATTTTTAAGTCCTTGACTCATTAAATACATTCGAGCGTACCTTTTCAATTTAGATTGTCGTAACATAAAATTGATTATAGGACCTGTTCTTAAACCACCCTGCATTACATCTTTTGTTTTAATAACAGAGGAGTTATTCCCTGCTATCTTATTGGTCCAAACAATATCTTCCTCGGAAGATTCAATAATTGCTTGCTTATAACTTTGGGTTACTTTACACTCATGAGTTGCTAAAAATCTTGTGCCCATTTGAACACCAGCATATCCCATCTCTAGAGCTTTTTTGTAATCTTCTTTGTTACTAATACCACCAGCACAAATTAGAGGAATACCAATATCATGTAATTCCTCTATGAATTTTTCAGCAGACTGTATACCAGTTTGTCCTCCCCCTCGCCAATTAATACAGTTCAATCCATCCACCCCACAATCTTTCATTGCTAAAGCTACTTTTTTATTGGGTACGTCATGGTAAACCTTAATTTGATGCTGTTTGGCTACTTTTACTATTTCATTGGGTTTTCCTAAAGAAGTTAAAAAAAATTTCACCCCCTCTTCAATGGAAATTTTCATCCACCTTTCCATTTGTTTGTGATACTTTTTATTTGCCCCTCCAAAAATTGTAAAATTAATCCCAAATGGGTTTTTAGTCAATTTCTTAATCAATTGTAATCCTTCTCTAAAGTCATGTCCATAAAGAGCAGTCAATGCAAGTGGTTGAACAACACCGAAGCCTCCAGAATTTGAAACGGCTGCAACTAATTCTGGATTTGAACCAGGATACATCGGTCCACCCACTATAGGTACTTTTGCGCCAGTGTCTTTTAAGAATTGATAAGTTAATTTTTTCATACCCTAAATCTAAAAAAATCTGTCTAGTTTATTTTAACTTCTCAACATATTCGAAGTTGCTCAAATCATTTCATTTTGAAAAAAGTAAAATATAAAGTCAATATTCAAGATGAGCTCATTTATTTTCTAAGAATTTTATTATATCGTTACACTAAGTTTTTTATTAAATTTGGTTATGGAGTGGTGGAGAGTAGTTTACGTTGCTACAGTAACTTTATATTTAGGTTATTTAATATATTCATTCTTTGATAATAGTTTGAGTTGGAATGTAATTCCGACAGGAATAGTTCTTCTTTCTTTATTTTGGTTTATTAACAAGAAAAAATAATTGACTTTAAAAAGCTAAATGATAATTATTGAATTTGTGTATACCCTAATTGAATATTTTGAAACTTCCTGCAGTTCTGTTAATTTTCAATCAAGTCAGTATTATGGATTATTCATCAAAAGAAGTTTCTTTGAAAGCATACTTTACAAGTAAATTTAGAGATGTATATTCTAGGGTTTTTTCATGGGTAGCCTCAAGGATTAATTTTGGAGCTTTACCTGCTTTTTCAGCTTGAATCCACCTTGTGACACAAAGACACCACTTGTCGCCCACTTTTAAGCCAGGAAATTGGTAATAAGGCATAGGTGTTATCAAGTCATTACCCTTTGAAGCAGAAAATTTTAAAAAATCTTCTGTCATAACCGCACAAACAGTATGAGTACCTGTATCTCCTATTTCAGTCCTACATAAGCCATCTCTAAAATAGCCTGTCATCGGATTTTTGCAACAAATTTTAAGTGGTTCTCCAAAAATATTTTTTTCCATTCAATAAGTTCAAAAGCGTCCAAGAATTAGCAAGGAAATTATGATCAATTAATTAATTCTAATGGCAACTAAATGTAAAGTTGGGAAATGTACTTTTATCTACAAATACTTAAATACTTAAAAAACGACCTTGCTTATCTCTTCTTTTTTCTCTGGCTTTTGCCCTGTCAAATTGAATACGAGTATACCTTTTCCCATCTATGAAAACAGAATCTACTCCAGCAGGAAATTCAAAATTAATTATTCGCCTAGACATACTTCAAATGTATAAAAATTTATTTAACTAAAATACTCGTTAATTGATTGAAAAATTATGTTTTGAAAAAGGTTTTTCTTGAATAAAATTTTCTTATTCTTGTTTTCGCTTCCAAATTTGAGTCCTACCCAAAAAAGAAAAACCTAAAAATCCTCTAACTTTTAAAGTATTTGGATCTTCTAAATTTAGATAACAATCATATACTTTTCCTGACTTTGGATCCATTATAGTTCCACCTTCCCATACGTTATCATCTAGAATCAAATCTTTTACAATGGTAATCCCAGCGATAGGCTTATTCTTTTCATCTCCCTTACACTCTTTGCAAAGCTTTCCTTGATCTTCTGGTAAAAGTAACCGGATAATTTTCCCGTAAAGTTTTCCATCTTTCTGGTATAATAAAACCTCGGATTTTTCTTTTTTTGTTTCATCATCTTGAGTCACCCATAATCCTTCTACTAAAGTAGGCTGTGAAATAAAAGAAAAAAGGGTAATCAAAATAGTGCAAAATTGTATCATAAGATTAAAAATTTGTTTTTACTAAAATTATGAAATCTCTTCTTATTTTTGAGTAATTAATACTTTAAAATTATGTTATTCATGAAACGATTTAAATTTCTATTTATCCTATTACCACTAGCACTATTTATTTCTTTTTTAGACAAAAAAGTTTTAACGGGTTTCTTATCGTCAAATGAAATTCCTGACCATTATATTTTTTTAGGCTCCTTAGTAATTGTTATCTGTATTTTGATTTTTGCTGTTCTTCGTTTTGATAAAAATGTAAATTCCTAACTTAATACTTAACTTTTTTAATAAATAATCTATGAAGCACATTCAGCTTGATGATCTCAATGAAATGTCAAAAATCTATCGCCTCAATTTGGTAAATAGTATTACTGGATATAAATCAGCCCATTTGATAGGCTCTCAATCTTTAGATGGAAAAAATAATGTTGCTATTTTTAGCTCAGTAATTCATTTGGGTAGTAATCCTGCATTAATTGGATTTATTCTCCGCCCCACTTCGGTCCCAAGGCATACTTATTCTAATATAAAAGCAACAGGAATATTTACTTTAAATGCGATTACAAAAAAACAAATTAAAGATGCTCATCACACATCTGCAAAATACCCTGAAGAAATCTCTGAATTTGATAAAACAAATCTAAAAATTGAAAAAAAAGGAGATTGGAATGCTCCTTTTGTCAAAGATGTTCCGATTCAAATGGGGTGTCGCTATCAAAATGAATATCATATTAAAGAAAATGACACAAAATTGATTGTTGCTAGTGTCGAACATTTCTATGTTTCAGAATCATTACTTTTAGCAGACGGCTGGGTTCAATTAGACAAAGGCAATATTGTTGCAATTAACGGTCTTGACGGATATGCTGATCCAAAACTTTTAGAACGCTTTACATATGCAAGACCCAAAAGCTAGTATGAATTCAAATACTTTTATTGAGGAATGGTCGGCTTATGCTCTAGAGCATAGTCAATCTATACCTGATTTATTATTGGAATTAGAAAAAGAAACTTATCAAAAAGTATTACAGCCAAGAATGTTAAGCAGTCCACTACAGGGCCGGTTTTTAAGTTTATTGTCTCAACTTATTAAACCAAAAAAAATTTTAGAAATAGGTACTTTCACTGGTTATGCAAGTCTTTGTTTAGCAGAAGGTTTACAAAAAGAAGGCGAGCTTCACACTATTGATAATAACGCAGAGCTAGTTCACCTACAAGAAAAATATTTTACTAGGAGTGAGTATTTGAAAAATATACATACATACTTGGGAGATGCAATAGATATAATTCCTGATATTGATGGTCTATTTGATTTGGTATTTATTGATGCGGATAAAATTAATTATGACGCATATTTTGAGCAAGTACTTCCAAAAACTAAAAAAGGAGGTTTAATAATTTCTGACAATGTGATGTGGAGTGGAAAAGTACTTAATAAAGCTAGCACCAAAGATAAAAGTACAGTTGCTTTACAAGCTTACAATATAAAGCTTAAGCTAGATTCACGAATAAAAACAGTATTATTACCGTTTAGAGATGGTCTTACCCTAAGCTGGGTCCTTTAGAGATCACGCTTTATCGAATCCCCTAAATCCGTAAAGTCTTTTTTTACTTTATCTACTTCCTTTTTAAAATCTTGAGTCAATTTTTTTGTAGAATTTTCATCACCTACATCTGCACTTTTTTGAATTTCACTTTTAATATCATTTGTAGCTTGACGTACTTGAGTCATACCTTTAGCCAAGGTTCGTGCTATAGAAGGAATTTTATCAGCTCCAAAGACTAGTAATACTATAAAAAAAACAAAGACGATTTCTGCCCCACTTATAAATAAAAACATATTTATATTTTAAACAAATATAAGAGGTTTAAGAAATAAATGCCGAATTCATTTATAGATTCAGTATTGAATGTCACTATCCTTTTATTTTCTCTTTAAACTTTTCAAAATCAGATGGAGCCTCTTTTTTTGGCCAATTATTATTATCCAAATTAACATCTGCTGTTTCAAGATCAGGATCTACTGTCACACCAACTAACTCTTTGTTTGAAGCGATTACTTTTTTAACACTTGAATCATTTTTTCTCCACAACTGAACAGGATAAGTAATTCGTTCAGTACTGCCATCAGAATAACTATATTCAACTATAAGGGGCATAACTAGACCTCCAGGTTTTTCAAATTCTACTTGGTAAAAATATTTTGGTATTTCAGTTTTCACATCTATTCCTTCATCTAAGAAAAAATCTTTGATTTTTTGAGAATTTTCAATAGGATTTTTACCAATTAATTTGGGATCAAACGATTCGTTATCTTCATCAATCTTAAATACCATATCAGGAAGATTATCTAAATTGTATCCATAGGATTCTAGTTTTGTTTTTGCTTTTTGGTCTGGTGAATCAGAAAAATAATATCGTTTCACATTCTTAACTCCGATATCAACTACATCTGTAGAATAAAACCAACCTCTCCAAAACCAATCTAAATCAATTGCCGAAGCATCTTCCATAGTTCTAAAAAAATCCTCTGGAGTTGGGTGTTTAAACATCCATCGCTGAGAATATGTTTTGAAAGCATGGTCAAATGCCTCATTCCCCATTATAGTTTCTCTTAGTATATTTAACGCTGTTGCTGGCTTGGCATAAGCGTTAGGTCCCAATTGGTATACATTTTCAGGATTAGACATTATTGGAGAAATGAAATCCTGATTTCCTGCCATGTAGGGCACTATCTTATTTGGTGCTCCTCTACTTGATGGATATTTCTCAAGATTTCCAATAGATTCGGGATAAGAAACTCCAAAATCTTGTTCAGTTAAATATTGAACAAAAGTATCTAAGCCTTCGTCCATCCAACCCCATTGTCGTTCGTCGGAATTAACTATCATTGGAAAATAATTATGACCTACCTCATGAATGATTACGCTGATCATTCCAAATTTTGTTCTTTCAGAATATGATCCATCTTCTTCTGGCCTCCCAAAATTGAAACAAATCATTGGATATTCCATACCTATTCTTTTTGCATGGACTGAAACTGCTTTTGGATAAGGATAATCAAAAGTAAATTTTGAATATGTTTTTAAAGTTTGAATTACTGCTTTTGTTGAATAATCTTCCCATAAAGGGTTACCCTCTTTTGGATAAATTGAAACTGCCATTACCTTATTTTCTCCAACTTTAACTGCTTGACGTTCCCATATAAATTTTCTAGATGAAGCAAATGCAAAATCCCTAACATTTTTAGCACTATATCTCCAAGTACTTTTCGTTTTTGAAAATGATGATTCTTTAAGAAAAGCTTCATCTTGATTTACAATTAATATAGGTTTATCAAAACTCGAATTTGAATCTATAAAGCGCCTATATTCAACTCTTGTAAGGACCTCTTTAGGGTTTAGTAAACTTCCAGTTGCTTCCATGATATGGTCAGAGGGAACTGTTATATTTACCTCATAATCTCCAAATTCTAGTGCAAATTCTCCATTCCCCCAAAACTGAAAATTCTGCCATCCTTCTACATCGTTATAAACACAAAGTCTAGGAAAGAATTGAGCTATTGTATATACTTTATTTACATCGTTTTCAAAGGTTTCGTATCCAGAGCGACCACCATATTCCATTCTATTGTTTATGTTATACCACCAATCAATTTTGAATTCAAAAACTTGACCTGGAGCAAGTGCTTTTTTTAAATCAACTCGCATCATGGTTTGATTTATTTTAAAAGGAAGAATATTTCCTTCAATATCTTGGACCGAATTAATAGTAAAACCTCCGTCAAAATCTTCATTAGTGTAATTTCTTAAAAAAGAAGATGGACTCTGTGATACGGAGTTTCCTGAACTATTTTTATCTAGATTAGGAGCATTTTTCTTTCTAATGTTTTGATCCAACTGTAACCATAAATAAGGTAGTTCGTCGGGAGAGTTATTAGTATATTTAATGGTTTCTTTCCCATACAATCGACTGTTTTCATCATCCAATTCAATATCCATTACATAGTCAACTTTTTGTTGGTAATATTCTACTCCTGGAGCACCAGAGGCATTATGATATTTATTAGGATCAGCAAACTGATCATATAGTTGTCTAAATTTATTATCGTTCTTATGGCCTTTTTGGACTTGAGCCTCAACATTAAAAGAACATAATAAAATTAGTGCTAAAAAATCTTTACAAATGACACTAAGTTTTCTCATAATCAAATATTTTAATCTAAAAATTAAGTAATATAAATATACACAAATGAGGTCTTCATTCTAATCTACTTTAAAACTTACCATGTTTTTTGACGAATGCAATAAAAAACTTTTACGTTTAGTTCCATTTTTAAAATGAAGAATGTTCTGTTGATCTTCAAAAAGATTGAAAAAAATAGTATTTTGAATACTCATTATTTTTGGGAGCTCTAAAATTTCAATTTCCATATAACATTGAAGAATATCGGATTTATATTCCCTGCCTATAAACTTATGTTTTATCCAATCTTGGTTTAATTTAATTCGAAATACCTTTTTAAAAGTTTCTTCAAGAAGCAAGTCAATTTTTTTTGCATCAGAATCTGGATAAAGTCTTAACTCAGGATTATTTTGCTTTAGTAAAAGCTCAATATCATCGATAAATAATTGACATGTTATTTGAAGGGCTTTTTTTTCTTCTTTGAATACAACATTAGTTGTTGTTACATAAAATTTATGATCATTCTCATTTGAAAAGGAAGATGAAAAAAATAAAAATAAAATAGGAAGAAAATACCGCATATTATATCTAGTATTTATTAATTAACTTGACCATTCTTAAACTCTTTACTTCTATTTATTAAGTAATCGATTAATTGAAACTGCATGTCTTGCTTTAACAAGCTACTAGTCTTCATATTCTTATCTATAAATATTAAAAATCCCATAACTTG
>MDSW01197851.1_pt1 | contig 10848 bp, 11 predicted proteins | sample 811171 | NCBI WGS metagenome assembly MDSW01 (sample SAMN05326641, study PRJNA326480) | marine metagenome | isolation source: seawater | place: Atlantic Ocean: North West | collected 2012 | reverse complement strand
TTATATAAAATAAAATTTTCACAAACTAGAATATCTAGATTTGTACCCATGAAACATCTAAAAGCATCTTCAATAGAACAAACTATAGGTTCTCCCCTTACATTGAAAGAAGTATTGACTAATAAAGGATAGCTTGTGATCTCTTTGAATTTTTTTAAAAGTTTATAATATCTTTTATTAGTTTCTTGATGAACTGTTTGGATTCTAGCAGAATAGTCAACATGTGTTACAGCAGGAATAGAAGATCTTTTAATATTTAATTTTTCTATACCAAAAAGTTTTTGATCTTTTTCACTCATAGGTATTCGTATATTTTTTTTTACTCCGGCAACTAAAAGCATATAGGGACTATCAGAATTTAGATCAAACCAGTCATTAACATCTTCTCTTAAAACTGAAGGTGCAAAAGGCCTAAAGCTTTCTCTGAATTTTACTTTTAGATTAAGTTCCTTTTGCATTTTATCTGACCTTGGGTCAGCTATAATTGATCTCGCACCTAAAGCTCTAGGTCCAAATTCCATACGTCCATGAAACCAACCAACAGTTTTTTTATTTTTAAGTTCGTTAGCAATGATATTAATTAAATTTTCCTCATTCTGCTTTTCATATTTTGCACCTAGACTCTTTAACGTGTTTTCAATTTGATTTTCAGTAAATGATGGACCAAGGTAAGCTCCTTTCATATCGTCCCCGCTTTTTGATACTTTTCTTTTATTTCCTAACTCTTGATGCCAAAAAGCCAAAGCTGCCCCTAAAGACCCGCCAGCATCACCTGCTGCTGGTTGAAACCAAACATTGTCAAAAATATTTTTTTTTAAAATTTTACCATTTGCTACACAATTTAAAGCAACTCCTCCAGCCATACACAAATTTTTAATTTTTATTTCTTTTGAAATAGATGTGGTTAACTTTATAACGATCTCTTCAGTCACAGCTTGTATAGACGCCGCAATATCCATATGAAATTGTGTCAATAAATCCTTTGCTGGATCTCTTACCTTCTGTCCAAATAATTTAGAAAATTTTTCATTCGTCATGGTAAGTCCTGTTGCATAACTAAAGTATTTCATGTTGAGTCTAAAAGATCCGTCATCTTTTAAATCTATCAGTTCTTTTAAAATAAGATCTTTATATTTGGGTTCGCCATAAGGTGCTAAACCCATTATTTTATATTCTCCGCTATTAACTTTAAACCCAGTGTAATAGGTAAATGCTGAATAAAGCAATCCAATAGAATGGGGGAAATGTATTTCTTTGATCATGTTTATCTTATTTTCTCTACCAACGGCCACTGTAGTGGTTGCCCATTCACCTACTCCATCTAAAGTTAATATAAGAGCTTCCTTAAAAGGAGAAGGATAAAATGCACTTGCAGCATGACTATAGTGGTGCTCCGAAAAATTAATTTTATTAATATCTTTAAAATTTTCATCATGCTGTTTAAGTTGATCAAATAAAAATTTCTTTTGAAAAAGTTTTTCTCTTAGCCAAATAGGCATAGACATGGAAAATGAGGTGAAACCTTTTGGTGCAAAGGCTAGATATGTTTCAAGTAATCTTTCAAATTTTAAAAAAGGTTTTTCAAAAAAAACAATGTGGTCTATTTCATTTAATTTTAAATTTGAAAAATTCAAAACAAATTGAACTGCGTTATAGGGATATCTGGGATCGTGTTTTTTTCTAGAAAATCTCTCTTCCTGAGCTGCAGAAACAATCTCACCATCAATAATTAACGCTGCAGCGCTGTCGTGATAAAATGCTGAAATACCTAAAATTGATGTCACTTAAAAAATTGTATAAATAAATGGAGCCACAGCAGAACCTTGGCTAAGCACTATCAATGTACCAAAAAGTGCTAAAACAATAATAATTGGTAATAACCAATATTTTTTCCTTTCTTTTAAAAACTCCCAAAATTCATTCAAAAAACTTAACATCAAAATTGCCTTTTCATTGAACCAATATTTTTTTCTCTTTTAATCCAATATGAATTATCTTTTGTAAATTTAATATTCAGCAAGTCTTTTCCTATTAGGCGCATAAATAAACCAATAGGTGTTACAATAATAAAATATATTATTGCCATAATTATAGGTGCAATAATTTTTCCGAGTAGTTCTCCAAATTTAATCCATGCTAAATTCAATGGGTTTAATAATTTAGAGTTGAGCAAACCTAATGTTAAAAAAATTAATGAAATTGGTATTGGCCAAATTCTTAATGATCCGCCTTTCATGATAGGCCACAAAGCTACTATGGCAAAAACAACACAAAAAAGTATACCAAAGCTTTTATTGGAACTAATCTTCTCCATTAGATCCTTGATATATTATTGCCTAAAAACTTTCAAATTTATTAAGCAGCTATTTGTATTTTATGTTTTGTAGACATCCCACTTAAGAAATTCCAGAGATATCTTGCTGTTAACACTGAAGCATTCTCGGCTTTATTTTTTTCCTCTTCAGTCAAACTATCTAGGAGCTTTTCACATTCTTTTCTGTGAATTACATCAGCAGATTTATGTGCTTCAAAAAATTCTAATCCTTTTTTTGAACTTACACCATAAAACTTTTTGAGGCCCCTTATTTTTGTTTCTGCTATTTCAGGAATTTGTCTTTCATAAGTGTATAAAGATGCCAATCCTTCAGCATATGATTTTCTCGCTTGGTGGAAAAAATTATCAATCATATCACTAGTAAACCAATCCATTTTTACTCTCTCTATTTTTTTTTCATCAGCTCCCATAGCTAGTGCAAAATTTTTCCAAAGTTTAGGATGGTCTGCGTTTTGATTTTCTTCATCTTGAAGGTTTTCCAAAAGAATTTTTCTTTTTTCAATATCTTCACATATCGAATGTGTTGCGCTTATATATCGTGGAAACGCCTTAACGTGTTGATAGTATTGTTCTGCATAATCCTTGATGATCTCTCTTGTTAATTTTCCATCATTCCAAGATTTATAGAATGGATGGTTTAATAAATGATATCTGTCTAGTTTTTTGTTTAGTTGTTTTGAAAACATATTTTCCTCCTAACCACTACTTTAATAAAATTAAAAAATTAAACAAACAAAAAAGTTGTCCACAACTTTAGATTGTTACTTCCCGTCTTATAGGTTTTTCGTCTATTGGGAGATGGACTAGTGTAGCCAACAACGAAAGTATTATTGCCAAATACCAGGCATAATCAAAATTTCCAAAAGTATCATAAAATAACCCACCTAAGTATGCTCCTAAAAAAGATCCTATCTGGTGATTCAGAAAAACAATACCAAATAACATCGATATATTTTTGGTACCAAAAATTTGAGCAACAATTCCATTTGTTGCCGGAACTGTAGCCAGCCAGAGTAGACCAAATGTCACTCCGAATGCTAAGGCAGAAATTTGAGTAGGAGGTAAAAATATGAATAAGCTTATAGATATTGCTCTTAAAAAGTACAAACCACTTAAAAGCATTTTTTTACTATACTTATCACCTAGATATCCCATTATTAAAACTCCAATAATATTAAAAAGACCGATTAATGATAGAATAGCAAATCCAGTCCAATCTTCTAAACCTCTGTCTTGAACATATCTTGGTACATGAGTAGCAACTAAAGTAATTTGAAAACCACACACAAAAAAACCTAATATTAATAATCTAAAGCCTTTGTGTTTTAAAGACTCTTTTAATACCTGTAATGCACTTTCTTTTTTATCATCATTTTCTTTAGAGTTACCTTCCGTAATTTGACTTTCAGGATTTTTTAAGAAAAGTGCTGGAACAAACATTATAAGTAAAATAATTCCAAATACTGTAAACGTATTTTCCCAACCTGTCTCAGTTATTAAATAATTTGATAAAATTGGAAACATAAACATTCCCAAACCTCCAAACGCAGTTACAAATCCTGCGGCTTTACTTCTATTTTCATTTGGAAAATGTTTTGTTGCCAAAGGTGCTAACATTGGTCCTGAACAAGCACCTAGGCCTATTCCAACCATCATACCTAGATTAAGCTGAAACCATAAACCTGTATTAAGATTATTGCCCAGGGAAAAAGTTCCAATTGCATAACATATCAAGCCAAATATAACTATTTTGCTTCCTCCATATTGATCAGCAAACCTTCCAAAGATAGGAGTGAAAATTCCCCAAACTAAAGAGTGTAGCGCTACTGCTAGACCAAATTCTGTATTTGAAATTCCGCAATCTGCTTCAAAATTATTTGAAAACAAACCAAAGGTTTGTCTTACACCCATTGAAGCATTAACTACAAAACATGCTGCTACTAAGGTTACTAGTGCAAGTTTGTTTGGAAAAAATTTCTTTGTCATCTAATCTTCTTTAAAGCCTGTTTTAAATCTGCAATCAAGTCATTAGGATCTTCTAATCCTATATGAAACCTTATAATATGATAATTCGGCTTAATATATTTTTTATAAACTCTATGAATTACATGGCTTTGATATAAAACCAAACTCTCAAAACCTCCCCAGCTCTGGCCTATTCCAAATAGTTTAAGTGAATTAACAAATTTATACAAAGAGTTCCTGTTTTTGCTAAAAATAACTACTGAAAATAAACCAGTAGAACCAGAATAATATTTTTTCCAATTTTCATAATTTTCGGTACCTCTTTTATGTGGATAAAGAATTTCTTTTATTTTTTTTTCTTTTTTGAGGAAATTTACAATTTTTTTAGTATTTTCCTCATGCTTCCTAAGTCTTATATCAAGTGTTCGTAAACCTCTAAGAACTAAGTAGGCATCATCTGGTGAGGCTCTATATCCTAAAAGTTTGTTACAGAATCTTACTTTATCATATACTTTTTTATTAACCGATAGACTACCAAGCATCACATCCGAGTGACCAGAAAAATATTTTGTTCCAGACGAAATTGACATATCAAATCCTAGTTTAAGAGGTTTTATAAAAAAAGGAGTCCCCCATGTATTGTCTATTGCTGTAATAATTTTCTTTTTTTTTGCAATTTTTATAATTCTTGAAAGATCCTGAAATTCGAAAGTATTACTTCCTGGATTCTCTACAAATATCATTTTTGTTTTTGGGTTTATTTTTTTTTCCAAACTTTTAAGGTCTTCTGGATTATAAAAATGTGTCTTAACTTTAAATTCCTTTAGTAATTTGGAGGTAATCATTCGTGTTGGCGCATAAACTGCGTCTGTAACTATAATTTCGTCTCCTGGTCTACATATACTCATTATAGATAAAGCGACTGCGCTAAAACCGGTTGATGTTAAAAAGGTAGCGTGTGCTAACTCTAATTCAGCAATAAAGTTTTGAAGTGCAATGGTAGTTTGGCTTCCAGCTCTTCCATATTCATAAAAATTAACTTTTGAACCTTTTTTCACAATTTTTTCTTTGTTTAGAAGTTCCTGCATATTTTTAAAAAAAACTGTAGAATTCCTTACAACAGCTGGATTTGCAGATCTTGATGTCTTATCTTGTGCTAAATGTTTAAGTTTTGTTATATCTGAATATTTCATTTATATATTTTCACAACCAGTTACCCACAAATCATAAACGGGGTGATCAAATGTTTTTAATGTAGGGCTCGATGAAAATGTCCAACCATTAAAAACAAAAATCTTGTCATCTTTTTTTTCAGATAAATCTTTTACCTGTATATATGCCACAACACCTCCGCTTTTTTTTTCACTAGATTGTTTGCACTTTTTTGCCAAAATTTCCAGGTATCCGAACGTTTCTTTTTTTCCAAGAACAATATCTATATCTGAAGTTCTTGCCGTAATTTTGTCTAAGGCTCTTAATTTAACAATGGTTTGATTTGTATTAAAGAATTTTTTCTTTTTGGATTGTATTTTGGATGTATCGTCAGTTGTATCAGATTCCCCTGTATCTTGCTCCTCCTCAAATGTTGGTTGTAAGTCTTGTAGGTCTATTTTTTCCTGAGCACTTAAAAGTATAGGATTAAAAAAAATTAAAATAAGAAAAAAAACTACATTAAGGTTTCCAGGCTTCATATTTCTTAAAATCCTTACTTTTTTTGCTAATTTTATTAGGTCTATATGATTCTTTTGAACCTGTTTTATTATCTTTATGTGATTTTTGCCAGGAGTATTTCTGCATCTTTTTTTCAGTAGGTGCACTGTTTGTAGTATGATGCATCCAAGAAAACCAATCAGAAGTAATTTTTGATGCGTTTATTTCACCATTGTAAATAACCCATCTTTTATTTTTTTTATTTTGATAATACCTATTTCCAAACTCGTCCCTGCCAACTAGTTTTCCAAAAAAAACTGTATATAAGAATGTTCCTATAGTTTGAGAGTTCCACCAGGTAAAAATTTGTTTTATCATTTTGTTAATATTTTATAAATCCACACAAGTTATAATTGTATCACAATAATTATAGACACAAATCAAATATCGTATATATCTTAAAAGATACTACTTTCAACAAACATTAAGGAATAATTATGTCAAAATTTTTAGTCGAGACCTATTACACATGTACATTCAAAATATTACACGAACTAGATGAATTAAACGAAAAAATACTTTCGGATATTGATAATAGGAAAGATGGAAGTGTTGAAATTATTGACGTTACAATCAACAACAGAAAAACTAAAAAAGCTTCTGATGGTAAAGATCTTAAAAAAATTAATCCCAAAAATAAAACAAAAATTGATCATAAACAAATTCACAACAAGGTAGATAATATAGGTGAAAATATAAAGGAAAGTTTAAAAACTGATAAATCTGGCAGAACAAAAATTTCAGGTAAGAGATTTCAAATGCCGGATAGAAGAAAAGGATATATTCAAAAAGCTACTGTTGGAGATCATAAAATTTATTTACATACTGGTGAATATGATGATGGAAAAATTGGAGAAATATTTATAGATACAAACAAAGAGGGAGAATTAGTTAAGGCCCTAACGAATAATTTTGCAATAGCAATATCTTTAGGATTACAATACGGAGTTCCGCTAGAAGAATTTGTAGACGCTTTTTTGGATACTAAATTCGAACCATCTGGTAAAGTTTATGGAAACGATAGAATTTTAAGTGCAACATCGATTTTAGACTACATTTTCAGAGAGCTAGCTGTCTCGTACTTAGGAAAAGAAGAATTGGCCCACACTCCTAGGATAAATAATAAACCAGTTGAAAGAGAAGATAGTAAGGATGATCAGTTTTTAAAAATAGTAAAAAACATTACTAGTAAAGGTTTTGTAAGAAGCAACTATGAAGAAAAATTAGTTGATCTTTCTGATGTTAGGATTAATTTAAAAAGCAAGAGTTAAATCTTCTTTTGTGTAGTTTTTATATTTAGTTCTTTCAATTGCTTTTCGCTTGCTTCGGACGGTGCATTCATCAAAAGATCTTGCGCATTTTGAGTAAGAGGAAAAAGAGTAACCTCTCTAATATTTTTTTGCTCTGCTAAAAGCATAACTATTCTATCTATACCTGGAGCCATGCCTCCGTGTGGTGGTGCTCCATAAGAAAGTGCCTTAATCATTCCAGAAAAGTTTTGCTCAACCATACTTTTTGAATAACCGACTTTACTAAAAACTTTAAATAAATATTCTGGAATATGGTTCCTAATAGCTCCTGAAGATAATTCATATCCATTGCAAACTAAATCATATTGATAGGCTAAAATTTTTAAGGGATCTGTTTTATCAAAATCTTTTATATCAATCTGCGGCATTGAAAAAGGATTGTGGCTAAAATCAATTTTTTTTTCTTTCTCATCATAACTGTACATTGGATAATCGACGATCCAACAGAAGTTGAATTTTGTTTTGTCAACAAGGTTTAATTCTTCAGCAATTTTCTGTCTTGCTATACCTGAAAATTTTATAGCCTCTGAAATTGTATTACATACAAAAAAAACAGAATCCTTATCAGTTATATTGCAGAGATTTAAAAGTTCTAATATCCCTTTTTCGGACAAAAACTTTGCAATTGGTCCTTTTCCAACTATTTTGTCTTTACTCTTTTCAAAAGTTATATAGGCTAATCCGCTTGCTCCTTCCGAAATGGCCCAATTATTCATATTGTCAAAGAAGCTTCTTGGTTGGGAAGAAGTATTTTTAACTGGAATAGCTTTAACAATTCCTTTTTTTTCAATGATTTGTTTAAAAATTTTAAGTTTAGCCTCATCAGATTTAAAGATTTTCGTTACATCAACTATCTGTATAGGATTTCTTAAATCTGGCTTATCAGTTCCATATTTTTCAAGTGACTCTTGGTATGTAATTTTAGGAAATGGATGTTTGTTTATTTCTTTGCCTTTACCAAATTTAGAAAACAAATCATAAAAAATAGGCTCTACCACTTCAAATATATCTTCTTGTTCTACAAAAGACATTTCCATGTCCAGTTGGTAGTGTTCTCCAGGACTTCTGTCGGCTCTGCCATCTTCATCTCTAAAACATGGAGCAATTTGAAAATACCTATCAAAACCAGATATCATAATCATTTGTTTAAATTGCTGAGGAGCCTGTGGTAAGGCATAAAATTTTCCTGGGTGAACCCGGCTAGGAACTAAAAAATCTCTTGCTCCCTCTGGACTGGAAGCTGTTAAGATTGGTGTTTGAAATTCTAAAAAGTTATTTTTTACCATCTCTGTTCTCAAAAAAGACAAAACTTCAGATCTTAGTTTTATATTTTCGTGCATTTCATTTCTTCTTAAGTCAATAAACCTATATTTAAGTCTAATATCTTCAGGATAATCCTGTTCTCCAAAAACAGGCATGGGCAATTCTTTGGCTGAAGACAAAACTTGAAATTCTTTTATTTTTACTTCTATCATTCCAGTTTTTAATTCTTTGTTTTGAGTATCAGACGATCTTTTTACAACATTACCTTGAATTAAAACTACCGACTCTGGTTTTAATTTTTCCAAAACATTAAAATTTTTATCTTTGTTTTCAATAACGCACTGAGTTAATCCAAAATGGTCTCTTAAATCTATAAAAAGTAAATTTCCATGATCTCTTTTTCTATGAAGCCAGCCGGAAAGTTTTATATTCTTACCAACATCTTTTTCTGTCAATTCTGAACAGTTGTGAGTTCTAAATTTTGTCATGTTATTTTAATTTAATTCTCCCAAAGCTTTTTTAATTAAGTTTAAATTAATTGGTTTTGCTTTAGTCAAAGATAAGTTATCAATCGACTCAGCAAATAAATTAACCTTTTCATAAGATCTATCAATATTTTTTAATATATAGTCAATATTTTTTTTACTAATCTGAATTTGCTTATCCGAAAAAATTTTTGTTAATATCACTCTAAGCAAGTCATCTGTGGGTAAATCAATACCAATATCGATAAAACTAGTAAATCTAGAGCTTAAATCTTTTAACTTAATTTTAAACTTTTTTAAAGAAATAGACGAGCTAATAATTAAGTATTTATTATCCTGAAAAGCCATATTAATTATCGAGTAGAGTAATTTTTCATCAATATTATTTGTGAAATCATCTATTATTAAACACTCTTTGGTCTTAAACTTATTTAAAGTTTGTTCGTCAATTTTTTTAGCTGGTACCATAATACATTGAATTTTGCTCATTAAAATATTTGCTAAATGAGTCTTGCCACAACCCTTTGGACCAAAAATATTTACAAATCTACTTGTCCATTTAGGCCAACTTTCAATTAATTTAAATGCATCAAAATTATTGCTTGCAACATAAAATTCCTGGCTAGAATAATTTTTTTTAAAAGGAAAATTAAAAATTAATTGTTCAGACATTTTAGCTTTTTAAATTTAAATTCCATTCATTATGTAAAATTTTAAATTCAATACCATTCTCGATAAAACTATTCTGTAAATTTTGAACTTTGCCAAAAAACTTAATTTTAATTTTCGCCAAATCGGTATCTAATTTTTCAACCATATAACTATCGATTAAACTAATGTTTTTAATTTTTTCAATTATTTTTTTTAGTGTATTTGAATCTTGAATTTTTGTATTCACAGTAAGATATGAGGGCACTGAAATATCTATTAAATTTTCCTCTTTCCATAATTCATTTATATAATATTTAACATTCCTTATTATGTCATCTCTTGATTCTTTAGTATCCAAGCTTTTAGATTGAAAATTAATTTTTTTTGCTTTTCTTATACCTTCTAAGTTTGTTTTCAAAAAAGAATTCAATTTTTGATTATCATATCTAAGAATTAAAATGGCACTATTTCGTATTTCATAATCATTAACAATTCTATTAAGATCGATTTCCTCAAGCACAGAGATATTTTGTTTTATAAACCCAATGTCCTCAACATTTTCGACTGGAAGGACAAAACTTATGTTTTCAAAATCTTCATTTTCATTCCACTCTTCAAAAAGCTTATTATTTGAAAATATATTTGGCTCTGAGTTTATTATTAAAATTGGATAAATAAGAATATCCAGTCTTTTTACTTCTGAGTAAGATATATTTTTTTCAAATAAAAATTGACTTACTAAATCTCTATTAAAAGCAATATCTACCTTTAAGATATATTTATCATCCATAGTATTTTCTTCAACAATTCTGTAGTTTAAAACCAAGAATTTGATTGTTTTTAAGTCAGTACTGAGTAATTCTTTTTGGTCTTCTGCTCTTAGTATTGAAAAAATTAGTTTCTCAAAACCCTTTCTAAAAGCTGTTTCCAGATACCTATTTCGATTGTTTTGTTTGCCTATTTTTCCGGTCACCTCAATATTATCAACAGTAAAAGTGTCTGTATTACTGAAAACGTTTTGAGTTTTTGTAAAAAATAATATTATTAAAGAGAAAATAATAATTTTTTTCATAAACTATCTAATTATCATTTTATTCATGAAAAAAACAAAAAATAGTTATAAAAAAAG
>MDSW01154045.1_pt1 | contig 10848 bp, 9 predicted proteins | sample 811171 | NCBI WGS metagenome assembly MDSW01 (sample SAMN05326641, study PRJNA326480) | marine metagenome | isolation source: seawater | place: Atlantic Ocean: North West | collected 2012 | reverse complement strand
GTTGAAAAAGCATTATTTTTGGTTGATAAAGCATCAAAAAATAATATCGATTTGATACTCTTTCCAGAAGGGTATCCTGGTCCTATCCTAAGGAAACCAAGACATTTTTTTGATGCTTATAAAGTTTTGAGAGAATCAGCAAAAAAAAATAGTATATCCATTTGTTGGAGCAGAATGGAGTATTGTTCTGATGGTCACTATCGCCTTGTAGTTTATGTTTTAGATTCAAATGGTAATGAAGTATTAAGATATCCGAGAACTCACCCTGCGACACTCCCTATAAGTGAAACAGAAGTATGGGTTGCACCGGGAGAACTAGGCCCTCCAATTTTCAAAATAAAAGGAGTTTTGTTTTCAGTAATTGTTTGTTCTGAATTATGGACTCCGGAATATGTCCGTTTAGCTGGCTTAGGTGGTGCTGAAGTAATTTTATCTCCGGCAGGAGGAGGTTTTACATCATTAAAGGAGAATTGGGAAATTATTGCACGAGCTAGAGCAATAGAGAATTTATGTTATGTTGCTTTAACAAACAACATTTGGAAAAATGAAAAAGGTTCAGCAATGATTATTGGTCCAGAGAAAATAGAAAAAAAATCTGGAACTAAAGAAATGATTTCATCAATACTAGATTTAGAAAGAGTAAGTTATCTTAGATCAAAAGATGATTCTATAAAGGAACCCAAAGCATTTTCTTCTATTCCAGGTCTTTTAAGGGCGAGAAGACCAGAGTTATATAAAGAACTTTCCAAATCACAATTGAATGCTTTTGATTATCACAAAAATATTTCAAAAGAAAAAGTAAAGAAAGGAAAAGACCTTTTGTATGCTTGTTAGGGGTAAATATATTTTAACATCAGCTGTTCCAGAAGAGATTATCGATGGAGCATTCAGGGTTGAAGGAGGATTTATTTCCGAAATTGGAAAATGGAATTATCTAAATTCAAAATTTCCTAATGACCCTGTTGTAGGGGGAACTAACGATATTATTATACCAGGGTTGATAAATGTCCATGGACATTTTTCAGAGTCTCTTATCACTGGAATTGCAGAACAATTTACTCTTTGGGAATGGATTAAAGCTCTTGTCGGACGTGTTGCGCCTGTCTTAGATTATGAAATGGCGTATTTTGGAACCTTACTGTCTGGGATTCAAATGATACAAAGCGGGGTTACTTTAGTGAACGACATGTTTGTTTATGATCCTTTTAAATCTAAAAGTGCAACTCCAGGAGTGGTTCGAGCATTAGAAGAGTTAAGATTACGAGGACTTGTTTCTTTTGGAGCTGGCGATCAGAGATCCGGAATATCAGTAAATAAGTTGTTAAGAGAGCATGAAATTTTAGCTGAAACTGCTGCTAATAGTAAGTATTGTAATTTTAGTGTAGGAATAGCTGCAGTAGGAGTACAATCTCCTAAGTTATTTGAAGAGACAATAAATTTTTGTAAAAAAGGGAATTTTAGTGCGCATATACATCTTCATGAAGTTCGTGAAGAAGTAACAACTATTAGAAACTTACATGGCCTTACACCAATTCAATTGTGTTCAAAAAAAGGATTATTTGATAATCATACAATAGCTGCACATTGTGTCTGGATTGATGAGGATGATACTAAAATTCTATCTGATCATTCTGTTGGGGTTGCTCATAATCCAATTTCGAATATGATCCTAGCTTCTGGAATTTGCCCAGTTCCTGAGTTACGCAGTACTGGAATAAATGTAGGAATTGGAATTGACGGAGCGGGAAGTAACGATAGTCAAGATATGTTACAGTCTATTAAAGTAACACCCTTGCTACAGAGAGTTAAAAAAATGCAAGCTACTGCGCTTTCATCGCGTGATGCTTTGACTATGGCTACAATTGAGGGAGCAAAAGTACTCGGTGTTGAAAAAAATCTTGGTTCTCTAGAAGTCGGTAAGAAAGCAGATTTTGTAATTTTAGATGGTAATTCACCTGTATTAGCAAATATCCACGATCCCTTCCAAGCTGTAGTATATTGTGCGGGAAAAACTGAAGTAAAAGAAGTTTGGGTAGAAGGAGAAAATATTTTTAAAGAAGGTAAAATTGCGAATATTTCAAAAAAAGAGGTAATTAAAAATTCAAAAATTCAGGCCGCGAAACTTGTTCAAACTGCCGGCCTCTCTAATTTATCAAGTTTAAATTAATTAATGTAGTATAAATAAATTTTTAAAAGGTAATAATGGAATTTGACATATTTAAATTTGCAGGAGAATTTTTAACTGAAACGGATAAAAAAGTTTTTAAAGCAGCTGGTTGGGGAAAAAATGCCGGATTTGGAAAAAGACCTGCAATTCTGGTTGTAGATGTAAATTATAATTTTTGTGGAGATCGATCTGAACCAATTTTGGAATCTATAAAACGATGGAGGTATTCATGCGGCAGTGTAGCCTGGGATGTATCTATTCCTGCAATAATTAAGATTTTAAAACATGCTCGTGAAAAAAGATTGCCAATTATTTATACAACTAATCCAAGAAGGAAAGATGGATTCGATTTAGGAGTATGGACATTAAAAAGCTTTAGATCTGATGATAAAGTTGATGTTGAAGGCCATATGGGTAATGAAATTGTTAAGGAAATTGCACCGGAAGAATCAGATCTTTTCATAGAAAAAAGAAAACCCTCAGCATTCTTTGGAACACCTCTCATGAGTCATTTAAATATGATGAAAGCTGATTCACTGATTATTTTAGGTTCGACAACTAGTGGATGTGTAAGAGCATCGGCAGTTGATGCGCTCTCATACGATATTAAAGTTACAATTCCTCACCAAGCAGTATTTGATCGGGGTGAGGTGTCTCACAAATTAGCGCTGTTCGATTTGCATATGAAATATGTTGATGTAACTGATTTGGAAAATGTTTTAAATTATTTAGAAAAATTACCAGATGGTCTTTTTGATAAAACTTTTCCACCATCAGCTGAAGCAAAAAGCAAAATTTAAAAAAAATTTTAATTATCACTAATTTATTTATAAAATTTTGTAAAAATTTAATACTTCAAAAAATTTAAAACTAGTAGCAGTAATATGGAAAATTTTAATAGAGAAAATAGATTGCATGAGTCAGCTATAAAAATTAGAAAACCATTTGAAATAGACCCTTCTTTATGCATATATTCACCTCAAGAAAATATTGATTCCCTAAAGCATCCAAAAATAAAAAAATGGCAAGATTTCATTAGACGGGAATGGGAACCTAGTCCCGCTCCAAAAGGATCAAAGAAGTTTGCTTTAATTATCCCATGCACAAAATATAAACCCTATATAACTAGCAGAGAACACAAAGCAATTAATTCTGCTTTACTTAGAGATGGATGGGAAATTTCTGGAAAAAGTGAATCCCCTCCTGAGTTTGAAAAACTTATTCAAAAAGAAGATCCTCAGGGTATTTTTCACGAGGGTTTTTTAAAAAAGAAAAATCTTATTTTGGAAAGAATAGTAATTTCTGAACCACTAGGCTTAGTTCCTTATCAATATATATATTTTTGGAATGGTAAACAAAGCCCTGCCACATCATACGATGATCCAGGATTATTTGAATCAAGAGGAACTTCTGTTTCCCCTTACAGATCAGATTCAACGGCAACAATGGTTAAATCAGGCAAGTGGAAATGGGGTAATTCTGAAAGGGATTCATATGTTGATATGCATAACCACCTTGTTGAAGTTATAGCATCTTCTCTAAAAAGAGTGAGAAAAGAATATCATGGAATTATTGCTTGGGTTTCACCCGGTTTAACTCATCGGAGTTTTTTAGCATCTAAAAAAATTAGATTGAAGGAAGGTATTCCATGTTCCAGAAAAATTAAAGATGGTCGTAAAAATTTGTATGGGGTTCTTGATCTTGATTCTGAAATAATAAAAATAATGCCAACTTTGGATCAATTAAGATTAGCGCAGCAACGGTTAGAAAAAAGACTTAAGAGTGAAGGAAGAAACTCATCACCGCAATCAGTACGTTCAATATATGCAAGAGGTGATGGTAATGATACTCCTCTCGGATTAAAAGAATCACTCGATTATTTGTTAGCAGAGTTAAATAACCAATTTTAAAAACTCATGAGTACAAAAAAAAATAAAATTAAATCCCCTGCGGATGGGGAAATACTAGGGGAAGTTGAATTTCTTGATGCACAAGAAATTCATAGGTATGTAGATAAAGCTAAAAAAGCTTTCAAAATTTGGCGTTATACAGCTCAGCATGAGAGAGCCAAAATTTTAAAAGATGCATCAAAAAAATTGATTTCAAAGAAGAAAGAACTTGAAATCCTTCACTCTAAAGAAAGTGGAAAAATTCTTATACAATCTCAAAAAGAAATTTTGGGAGCTTCAAACCTTCTTGAGTCTAACGCAAATATTGGCTTATATAATTCAGGAGATATTGCTCCAACAGGATCATTACCAAATGGGGAAAGGGACTTAACAATTGTTGAAAGAGTTCCTTTGGGCATAGTAGTGTGTGTAATTCCATTTAATTTCCCAATAGAATTGACTTTTGAAAAAGCTGCTGCTGCTATTGTTGCAGGTAATGTAGTTATGCTAAAGCCTCCTCCTCAAAATCCGCTTGCTACAATTATGGCTGCAAAAATTTTTATAGATTCTGGTTTGCCCAAAAATGTACTCCAAGTTCTACCCGGAGATAATAATTTTAGTGCACTACTTTGTTCTCACCCTGAAATTGATGCTGTTAGCTTAACTGGAAGTCCTCAAGCAGGAATTTCTCTTGCTCAATCAACAGCAAAGTTTTTAAGGCCATTACATCTTGAACTTGGAGGAAATGGTGTATCGATTGTTCTAGAAGATGCTGATTTAGATTATGTTGTATCGGAATCTATTCGAGGAAGACTACTAATGAATGGACAAGCTTGTGCTGCTACAAAAAGAATTGTTGTAATGGAAAATATGGGCGACAAACTAATCGAGAAACTAGACGATGAATTAGGTAAAATAAAAATTGGTCTCCCAGAATTACCTGAAACTGATCTAGGGCCTCTTATTAATAAAGAAAGCGCCCAAAAAGTTTTATCTCAGGTTAATAATATTTTAAAGCAGGGTGGAGTCCTTATTAGGGGAAATAAAATAACCGATAATTCATGGTATCCTCCGACACTTATTGATAAAGTGCCAAAAAATGCTGATGTTGCAATAGATGATGAAATTTTTGGTCCGGTATTCCCCATAATAAGAGTAAAAAATGACAAAGAAGCTATAGAAATAGCAAACCAAACCTCTTTAAGACTTACTTCCGCTGTTTATTCAGATCACATAGAGCGTGCCTTTAAAATAGGTCATCAATTAGACTTTGGTGGAATAGTTATAAATGGGACAAATAACTACAGGCCTCCAATTGTACCTTTTGGAGGATTTGGATTAGCTGGTTATGGAAGAGAGGGGATTGGTTATACCTTTGATGAACTTACCAGATCACGTTTCATAGCGTTAAGAAATATCCGTCCTTCAACTAAAACCTTGAAAGGTATTAATGAATGAAAAAGAATTAAAAATTAATGTAGCAAATACGGCAAAAATGCTTGTTAAAGCTAAACTTATTGAAGGCTTTGGGCATGTATCTTTGAGAACTAAAACTGGATTACTTATAACTAATACGAAGCCGTTAAAAAATATTTCAGCAAAAGATGTAATATCTTATAATTTCTCTGATTCTAAAAAAAAACATGAGAATATGCCTTTAGAAACTCCTCTTCATGCTGAAATATATAAAAATAGGAATGATATCAATGCAATTTGTAGGGGACATGGTAAGTTTGTTTCAAATTGGGCTGTAAGTTCAGATGATCTGCCGCTTCTTCATGGATTAGGAGCAATTTCTGGAGAACGGGTAAGAATCCACAACTATATCAATCTTATTACTACGGAAAGAACAGCTGCTGAAGTCGCAAAAAATCTGGGGAATGATATTTCAATAATCCTAGGTTCAAACGGATGTCTCTCCACTGGAGAAAATCTTCTGCAAGCAGCTACCAGACTATATTTTTTAGAAGAAAGGGCAAGAATTGCAATTTTTGCTAAAAGTTCTGGAATAAAAATCCGAAAAATTTCAAAAGAATCATGGAGGGAAAGGTTAAAACATACTTCTGCAGAAACTATTAGAGCAATGAATTGGTTTAAAAAAACATTTGGATAAATTATTAAATTTGATCTAGAGGCTATTACCAAATGAGTTCCAGTAAATCAAAAATTTGAATTGCTGGATTTTCTCTCCGACTCTATAGTAATAGCCTCTATTTTTTTGAATTATTAGATCATAATAATAATTTTAAATTTTTTTATTTAAATAAGCAAAAAAATGTTATTGGTGTTATCTCTGAAATTGAAAATAGAAATAAAATATTTGTTAAAAAAAATAAAGACTAAAGAGTTCCTATAAAATATGGAAAAAATCAAAAAAAGTCATTGGTTAAATTTTTGAAAGGATACAATGGATAGATACAAACTTGATAATAACCCTGCATATAAAGAAAAAGAAATAAAAGATTATAGAAAAAAATTTCTAAAGTACCTAGCTCAAACTGTGCCGGGAGAGAAGGAAATGGTCATTGTGGAAGCAAGAGATTGCGCAATAAAGACTGCTGAAGGATTGCCCTGCCTTGATATGATTTCAGGAATAGCCGTTGCTAACGTTGGACATTCTCATCCAAAAGTTATAGATGCAGTAAAAAAACAGATGGATAAGTATGCCCACGTTAATGTTTATGGACGCTTTACTTTAAAACCACAAGTAGAAATTGCTGAACGTCTAGCTAGTGTTTCTCCTGGTAAATTAAATGTATCTTTTTTAACAAGTACAGGAACTGAAGCTAATGAGGGTGCGTTGAAGCTAGCTAGAAAATATACTGGTAGGCCAGGATTCGTTGCATTCGAAAGATCATTTCACGGAAGAACTTTTGGTGCGCTTTCTGTAAGTTGGCGTGAAGAGTGGAGAAAACCTTTTGAACCTCTTTTAAGAAATGTTTCATTTGTTCCATTTAATGATTTAGAGGCTGCAGATAAGGCAATTAATAATGATATTGCTGCAATAATTGTTGAACCCGTTCAAGGAGAAGGAGGGGTAAGAATTCCTAGCGATAATTTTCTTCCTGGACTTAGAAAAATTTGCAATGAAAGAGGTGTATTGATGATTTGTGATGAAGTGCAAGGAGCAATGGGAAGGGCAGGTCAATGGTTTTCATGTCAAAATTGGAATGTAGTTCCTGATATTATTACTCTAGCTAAATCTTTTGGGGGTGGACTTCCATTAGGAGCAATACTTTCAACAGAAAAAATTTTTTCTACATTTTTGGATCCACCGCTTAGTCACCTTACAACTTTTGGAGGTAACCCAGTATCATGCGCTGCTGCAATAGCTGCTTTTGATATAATTAAGGAAGATAACTTAATTAAAAAATCTAAAGAGCTAGGCTCATATTTAAATGAACGTCTCCATTCAGCAAAAAATGAATTCCCTGAAACAATTACAGAAATTAGAGGGATAGGTTTATGGTATGCGTTTGACGTTCATCCGAAAAAAATAACAATGCCACTCGTAAATGAAATGCAAAGTAGAGGAGTTATTGTTGGTTCAATGCTTAATTCTGATGGTACTATTAGAATTGCACCCCCACTAACAATAAGACCCGCAGAAATAGATGCCTTTATAGGAGTTTTAAAGGCTTCATTAAGGATAATCAAAGGGCAAATAAAAGAGTAAAAAATTGAAAAATAATAATTTCCATTCAGATGAGTTAATTATAAGAGCAAAATGGATGCTCACAATGTCAGAAAAAGGAGATATTTTTGATGGAGCAGTTTATATATCAGAAGGAAAAATTAAAAATGTGAATACATTCCCAAAACTTGTAAAAAAATTTCCTAAAGTAAAAACAATAGGCGATGGGACCGGAATATTAACTCCTGGGTTAATAAATGCTCACACTCACCTTTCAGAAGCATTAATTCCGGGAATGGGTTCAGAAATGACACTTTTTGAGTGGGGTAGAGAAATAGTAACACCGGTAGGTGATAAGCTAAATGTTGAATATGCTAGGGAAGGTACAATACTCAAATTGATAGAAATGTTACATAGCGGAGTCACATATGCAAATGATATGTTTGTCCACAGTAATCCGAAAATAATGGCATCTTTAGGAGTTGTAGAAGGTTTTAAGTCTGTTGGTATGAGAGGTTGTGTAAGTTTTGGGGCGGAGGACTGTTCTGATGGAGTTACTTCTAACCATTCAATAAAAATTGATAAAATAATGCAAGAACATTTTGAGCTAGAATCAAGAGTTAGAGGTGAAAACTTAATCGATTTTCGTCTTGGTATAGGAACCTTGCTGGGACAAACAGACGAACTCTTGGAACAAAGCATTGGTGCTTGTAAAAAATATGGTTGGAAGGTTCATACCCATCTTTTGGAAGCTCGAGAAGAACTTGTTAACTCTAGTTTAAGATGGGGATGCAGGCCACTTCAACATGCCAAAAATATAGGATTGCTTGATTTAGATTTAACTGCTGCCCATATGATCTGGGTAAATGAAAAAGATATTTCTCTTTTGGATAATAAGAAATTTTCTGTGATTCATAATCCTATAGCTAATATGATTTTAGGATCTGGGGTTTGCCCTGTTCAGAGATATCGTAAAGAAAAAATTAATGTCGGAATTGGAACAGATGGTGCGGCATCCAACGATTCGCAAAATTTGATGGAAACCCTCAAAATTACACCATTGCTGCAAAAATTACATAATCTTGATCCTTATGTAATGTCTGCTAAAGACGCCTTAAAAATGGCCACTATTGAAGGAGCCAGGTCATTAGGAATTTCTGAAAATTTAGGAAGCATTGAAATAGGAAAAAAAGCAGATTTAGTTTTTTTTAAAGAAAATTCAGAAATTGCAGCAATAAATGATCCTTATCAGCAGATAGTTTTTTGTGCAAGCCCGAGATCTGTTTCCGATGTTTGGGTTAATGGGAAAAGATTATTAAAAAACGGAGAAACTACAACAGTAAATGAATCTGAACAAGTTAAAAAATCGAAATTAATTTCAAAAGTACTAGTGAAGGATTCAGGTCTATTAGAAAAAGGATTTTCAAAAAACAGTCTACAATAAAAAAAGTTAAAAAAATAAATTCTTTTAAATGTATTAAATAATTACTCTAAATCTATATTTTAGCAAAAAACGAACTAAAAGTTAATTTTCGAGAATGAAAGAAAAAATATTATCAAAAGATGACGTCTATCAAATAATTTTGGAAAGAATTAACAGTGGATCTTTTACTATAGGTAAAAAATTACCCCCTTGCAGAACACTAGCAAAGGAAATTCATTCAAATATTACGACAGTTAACCGTGCAATCCAAAAACTTGCTGATGAGGGTATTGTAAGAACTGAGGCAAGAAAAGGTACTTTTATTGCGAAAAAAAAATTTTCTACTTTAAAAGGAAAGGAAAAAATATTTGAAGACTTTAAATCTGTGATTCGAAATGCAAAAAATGTAGGTTTTTCAGAAGAAAAAATTAAAAATCTTTTTTATTCTTCACTAAATAATTCTAGGGCACAGAACAAGATAGCATTTGCTGAATGCAATAAGTTCGATCTGATTCGAATGACCAAAATTATTGAAAATTCTACTGGAGTAGAGGTTGTTCCTATTCTTATTGATGATATTTCGGATGTTAACATTAAAAATTGGGATTTGATTTCAACACCAATTTTTCATATTTCAGAGATTATTGAAAAACTAGGATCTTCAGAAAATATTCTTGGATTAAATTTTATTCCAAAATCTGATGTGCTTAACAAAATAGCAATTTTGGACAAATCAAAAACAGTAAATGTCATTGCTCCAACTGATCGTGGAGTTGAAAGAATGTTATCTCTTGTTAAGCAATACTTTCCAGGAGAAGTAATATGTTTTAAGGATTTTCAAGAAAACAAAATTTTTTCAGACAATGATGTTGTTATAACAAATAGAGCCGCAAATTTAAATGAAGAAAATTTAAACATTATAAGTAACTTAATTATAGTAGACTGGGAGTTAGATTATGAATCAGCTGAAAATTTTCGCCTGAGAATAAATAAAATTGCTAATGAGAATTTACATTAAAAAAATTAAACCTTTTCAAATCAAAAATATTATTTTTTAAAGAGATACCAAATGAACAAAGAAAAAAATTTTGAAAATTATCATATCCGGAAATGGTATTATCAAATTGATGAGACACTTGCTAATGAATCTGGTGTTCTAGCAGATGGAGGTAAAATAGTTCGTAAAATTGTTGTTGCTGCAGCAATACTTAATCCTTATGCAGGAAAATTCTCTGAAAACCTTGATGAAATTATAGATAGTTCTGCTTCATTGGGAGAAGTGTTTAGCGAAAAAATAATTAAATTTTTAGACGGAGAAACTGCAGAGAGTTATGGAAAGAGTTGTTTAGTTGGTTCGCTTGGAGAATATGAACACGGGAATGCATTTCTTACAACGTCTTTTGCAAATCCCATTCGAGATGCACTAGGAGGCGGAACTGCATGGGTACCTTCGACTGGAAAAAGAGGAAGTATCGGTGAGTCTATTGACATTCCTTTGGCTTGCAAAGATGCGTTATATGTCCGTTCTCATTATGATACTATTACAGCTTCCTTTAGTGATGCTCCATCTTCGGACGAAATTTTAGTTATGGTAGCTGTTTCTACTAGAGGGCGTCTTCATGCACGCTTAGGAGGATTAAAATTTAATGAAAAGGTAGGTAAAGATGGGCTGAGGTAATTAAATTATCAATAAATTTAACAAAATTTTAATATAATTCTTGATAATCAAAATAAT
>MDSW01074501.1_pt1 | contig 10848 bp, 9 predicted proteins | sample 811171 | NCBI WGS metagenome assembly MDSW01 (sample SAMN05326641, study PRJNA326480) | marine metagenome | isolation source: seawater | place: Atlantic Ocean: North West | collected 2012 | reverse complement strand
TAAATTATTAATTAATTGATCTGAGTGATAATAGTTTCTGTAAGTCTCGTAATAATTATCCCAGGGCCAAATTTTTAATGTCGGAATTGGTTTAAAAAAAACGAATATTTTACTCTTTTTTATTCTTTTTTTTTTAAAATTTAAGTTAAGTATGTTAAATAATTTTTTAACTTTTTTACCTTCGCCAATCGATCCCCAACTTATAAAAAAATCTGCTGTTTTGATTTCTGGACATAAAAATTTATAATTTTCTATGCTAAAATAATTATTACCATGTTGTGCAATAATAAACTTTGTTTTCTTAGAAATCTTATTTGCAACTAAGAACTTAAAAATTTCATTATCATTATATTCTGTTGTTGTAAAAATAAGTCTAGGTTTTTTTGGATAAGATAAATCCTCAATTGATTTATTTAAATCTCTATAATTCTCTATTATTGTAGTGGGCAAAGATAATGGCAAAATTTTTCTAATAATCCTATCTAAACCAGAATAATTTTTATAATTAAAATTCAACTGACTTCTGATTTTTTCATTTAATGGTTTATAATTAATCTGATATTTAATTGGTATGTTAGGAATTTGATTTAAATTAAGATGAATTTTCATCTTTGAGATTTTAGAAAGAGATGCATCATCTATAATTGAATGATTTTTTTTTAAAAAAATATTCAATATTTTTGTGAAAGTTTTGTTTAAAAACTTTCTTTCGTTATAATTTTTTTTGTTTAAATCAAAAGAATTTTTTTGTTTGTACTCAGTTTCATACATAACTTTTGTTTTTGGAAATTTTAGATCTTTTATTATTTCTGAATAAAGTTCAAAATTCCAAACATCTCTAACTGAGTTTTCTCCTAAATCAGGCAAAGTATTATTTTGATTTATAAACTTATTTTTTGAAATAATTATTTTATTAAATCGATAATTTTTCTTAGCTTCCAAAATATTAAAATATTTTTCACCAACAATACTCACAAAAGTTCTTAACCAATTACTAAATAAAATCTCCCAATATCTCTGTGATTTATTTTCATTATGAAAATTGTTAAGAAATTTAACAAGACTTTTGGTTATTGAATTAATTGTTTTTTCAATTTGATAACTATTTTTTAAATAAGTTTTGTTGATCATGCTTGGCCTTACAACTTGGTTGCCAAAAAAATTTTCTTTAAATATTTTTTTTGAAATAGTTTCATGCATGCAGTTCAAATTTAAAAAGAGTTTTTTCTCTTTTTTAGTATAGAGTTTTTTATTGTTGGATATGACAAGGGTTTTTTTTTTATTCATTTTTTAAAAAAGTAAATTATCTATTGTATGATTTTAAATTCTTAATATATTTTTTAAAATTATTTTCACCTGGTTTAAAATCGTGTTTTAATATTAACCTCTTTAAACGTTCTAAGTCTCTTTTTGTATCAATAGTAAATGAAAAATTATTCACTTTTGAATAATCTTTAAAAAGTTTTATTTTACTTATTTTACCAGTAAATATTTTGTTAAAAAAAAACCAGGTTGGATATTCCCAGTTTTTACTGTTGAATTTTTTTTTAAATCTTAAAAGATGTCTCATCTTAAATATTTCTATAGAAATACCTTTTGGATAATCACTTTTAACTTTCCATTTAAATGATTTTGCCATCGCTCTAGATGAAGCATAATCTGCTTTAATCTTTTTGAAATATCTTATTGAATTATCAATTAAACTTGGATCAATCATAGGGTTATCAGCGGTTAATCTAATAACAGTAGAATTTATTTTTTTCAATTTTAAATATCTGCTTAAAACATTTTTTTCGGAGCCAATAACTGTTTTAAGTTTATATTTTTTTTTTATATAATTTATAAGTTTATAATTATTTTTTTTTTTAGAAGTGAGTATATAAATATTTTTTTTTGAAATGAAATTAGATTGTAAAGCATTTAAAATAACAAAATCGATTAATCTATATTTTTTGCATAAGGTCATCATGCTTTTTCCTGGTAGCCTTGTCGACCCCATTCTTGCTTCAATCGTGCAGATTAAATTTTTCATTAAAGATTTTTAATGTCTTTTGCTTTTATTATTTGATTTTTTTTAACAGAAAATTTTAGTTTTTTTCCAATGATTTTTTTATAATTTTCAATTTTTATTCCGTATTTATTAAAAGGTCTAATAAAAATAATATCATTTTTTTTTAATTTATAATCTTTTGTCAAATCTTTATTATAATAAATACTTCTTCTTAATTGTTTAAAAAAAGATTTTTCACTTTTATATAAATCAACTCTTTTTTTTCCAATTGTTTCAAAGTTAAATTTTATTTGTTCAGATAATTTTTTCATTTCTTTGGCTCCGATTGAAAGTTTATAATCACCAGCTAATTTAGTTTTAACTGGCATGAAGTGTTTTTCTATCATCTTTGCTCCAAATAAAACTGAATTAGCCGCTACAATTGTTCCTGGGGTGTGGTCAGAATAACCGATATCGACTTTATATTTCTTTTTAAGATTGTTGATGTTTATTAAATTTGAAGACTCAATATTTGTAGGATAGGAAGATATACAATGCAAAAGGGTAATTTTATTCTTGTTTTTAAAAAACGATAAAGCTTTTTTGATCTCTTGTTCCTTTGACATTCCTGTTGAAATTACAACTTTTTTATTAGTTTTTGCTATTTCTTTTAATAGAGGAATATAATTTATGTCACCTGAAGCAATTTTAAAAAATGTAGTGTACCTTTTAATTTTTTTTATGTAAGCAGGATCAAATGGTGTTACTGAAAAATCTATGCCAATTTTTTTTGAAAATTTATAATATTTTATAATTTGTGAAACTGAAATTTTTACCTTTTTGAACCTCTGATATTGGAATTTTAATTTTTTATCTGAAACATGCTTAAATATCTTTATATTCTTATTTACCAAGTTATTTTCATCAAAAAGTTGAAATTTAACACAATCAGCACCAGATTTTTTTGCTAATAAAATAGATTTTTTAATTAGTTTATCTGAACCTAAATGATTACTTCCAACCTCTGCAACCAAATAAGGATATTTATTTGTTCTTGTCATTTTATACTAATATTTCCATTTAATATTTGGATCTAGCGTATCTTGATTTATTCTGTCTAGATTAGCCTTTACTATTTTAAATATATTTTCTATTTGATTGTTGTCGAACTTTATTGGTTTTAAACCAAGAGATAACAAAGAAGTATTCTTTGGATTATAATAATGATTTTCATCTTCAATTCTAGGGTTTGCTACATTGGTTGTTTCTGCTTTAATATTATTTTGTTTGGCAAAAATTTTAATTTTATTTGACATATCAACTAACGATAGAAAGTCTGTAAATTGATTAAAAACTCTAAACTCACCTGCTTTAGGAGGATTATTTACTGCCAAATCTACACACTTAAGAGTATCAATAATATTTAGAAATCCTCTTTTTTGACTTCCGTTACCATATATTGTCATTGGTTTTCCTAAAGCAGTTTGAGTTATAAATCTATTAATAACGGTGCCAAAAATAGAGTCGTAGTGAAAAGACGTGGCTAAATTTTCAAAATCGTAATCAATTTCTTCTGTTTTTAATCCATATACTAAACCTTGATTAAGATCAGTGCACCTTGTTCCCCAAACTCTACAAGCAAACTCTATGTTGTTACTATCATGAACTTTTGAAAGATGATAAAAACTACCAGGCTTTTTTGGATAAAGAACTCTATCTTTTCGTCCGTTATGTTCAATTTCTAACCATCCTTCCTCTATGTCAATGTTTGGCGTTCCATATTCTCCTAGAGTTCCTAATTTAATTAAATGAGTTGAGGGACAATGCTTTCTTATCGCGAACAAAAGATTAAGATTTCCAATTACATTATTTTGCTGGGTAAAAACTGCCTTGTCTCTTGAGGCCATAGAATAAGGTGCAGATGGTTGTTCAGCGTAATGAATAATAGCTTCAGGTTTAAAACTTTCTAATAACTCTGAAAGCATTTTATAATTAAGTAGATCCACTATTCTATAATTTATTGTATTAGACTGATTTTTATTCCAATGATTAATTCTTTTTTTAAAAGTTGAAATATCATTTAAAGGTTCTACACCATACTCACTCTCAATTTTTCTTTTAGAAAGGTTATCAATAGAATAAACATGATGCCCTTTGTTGGCAAAAAACATTGTTGTCGGCCAACCAAGATATCCGTCTCCACCTAAAATTAAAATTTTCATGAATAGTTTTCTAAATACCAGTTATATGTTTTTTTTAAATTTTTATATAAATAATCTCTATTTTTAGCTTTTTTTCTTTTATAAATAACATCATCATAGCCCTTCGGAGTTTTATAAAATTTTGCTTTATTATTTTTTTTTGAAATTTTATTCAAAATTTTTTTTATTTCTAAAATACTGTTATAAGAGTTTGTTCTTATAAAAATGTTCATGTTGGATTTATTTGAAAATAAACTTGAAAATAGTGATTTACAAACATCTTGAACAAAAATAAAATCTCTGTTTTGTTTTCCAGTATTATGTATTTCAAGTTTTTTACCTTTTATGATTTTTTTAATAAAAGAATGTATGACACTTGATTTGTGGGTTGAATAACAGCCAAAAACATTTGATATTTTAGCTATCTGAATAAAATTCTTGAAATTATAATTGTAAGTTAATGCAAGTTTTTCAGAGATAATTTTAGTTAAGGAGTAAAATCCTGGTTTAGTATAAAAATTGTCTACTCCCATTGAAGATGCAATAATAATTCTTTTAACTCTATATTTTTGAGACAAAAATAATAGGTTATTAGTAACGTCAACATTATTTTTAAAAGCTGATAAAGGATCGTTGTGACAACTTACAAATCCTGGGATAGCTGCTAGATGTACGACATATTTAATTTTTCTAGACATAAATATTTTTTCAAGTTTTTTAAAATTATTTAAATCAAATTTAAAAATATTTTTACCTTTAAAATACTTGCTTTGCTTTTTGTCAATTCCTACGAATTTTTTTCTTTTTATCAAAAGATAGTTTAATAAATTAGTCCCTATAAACCCCGAAGATCCGGTAACAAGAATAGTCATAAAATATTTTTTAAAAATACAATTATTTTTGTAAAATTTTTTTTAATGAGATTTTTAGACATATTTTTACTATGTCTCCTATAATAATAATTTGCCACGTTTAAATATTTTAAAGATAAATTTTTATTTTTTTTTATTTTAAGCCAAAAATCTAGGTCGTCTTGATAAAATAAGTTTTCATTAAAACCACCTATTGTTTTCCATAATTTTTTTTTAAAAACTGTCCCACTTCCATGAGGATACTTATAAAAATTATTGTATTTAGAAAAATTTTGATTAATAATTTCTTTCTTGTTTGTATTTTCGTCTACTTTTATGACATTGCCCCATAAAAAATCAAAGTTTTTTTTAGTTTCTTTGATAAAACCAGATAAAAAATTTTGTGACACATAATCATCTGCATCTATCTTCGTCACCCATTCACCTTTTGCTTTTCTTATTCCAAAATTTGTGGATTTGCTAAGTGATTTAAATCTTTTATTATATAATTTTATTTTTTTATACTTTCTTGAATATTTTTCTCCAATATCTTTTGTATTATCACTACTAGAATCATTAATTATTATAATTTCTTTTAAATATCTTTGTTTATTTTTCATTAAACTTTCTAGACATCTTGGTAAAAAGGTTCCGTAATTATGACATATAACAACAATTGAAATCATAATTTAAATAGAATTATTTTTTTTCTAATTCCGACTTAAGTTCCTCGTATTCTTTAAGCTTTCTTTTCATAAAATTAATTGTAAGTTGTGTTTTGCTGGCTATTCCTTTGGGTGTCAAAAGATATATATAATTAATTTTATTTGGATTTTTGCTAAAGTTATTTATTTTGATTAATCCTTTTTTTTTAAGCTCTCTTAAAACATAGTTCACTTTTCCTAAGCTTACACCTAGATTTTTTGACAAATCTCTTTGTGAGCTCTCTGGTTTTTTTCCTATTTCTCTTAAAATCATAAATTTATCGTCTTCTTGACTCATTTTGATATCTCCTTTAAAAAATTTTTTTTTAAATCTATCCATTCATTTGAATAAATTTCATCTTGATTTGTTTTTGGTTTCCATGACTTGTCTCTAAACCAAGGTCCTCCCCTAGTGAAATGAACATTCTTTGCATCTATCTTTGAAGATGAATAGCCATCTAACCAATTCCATTCTTCCGGTAAATCCCCAATATCTTCATCTGCTAACCATTTAAAGTTATGAAGCCATCTTCCTTCTTTAGTATTCACATCATCAATCGTTAAATTATTATGGGAAGGATGGCTGCAGTTATACATAACAAATGAAGACCAAAATTTTCTTGAATATTGATACTGAGAGTTTCCATACATCTTAACTTTATCGTGACTATTATAATTATGTTTAACGCAATAAATTGCGTACTTGGTATCATTAAACTTTTTAAAAATTTCTAAAGGATCTGATCTAAAAAACATGTCACAATCCATATACAGCGCCCAACCCTCAAATCTATTTAGAAAAGGAACTAAAAACCTTGTAAAAGAAAAATCAGTAGCAAAAGGTTTTTCATCAAATAAATCTTTATGTTGTATGTCTTCTTTTGATTTTGGTTCAGGCAAAGTTGAACTTCCTAATTTCCATGCTCTTCTATACAGCCCAATCCTTCTCATTTTATCCTGGTTTATAGGAAAAATATTTATTGGACCGCTTGTGTGCTTCAAAGCTGAATACTTTAAAACATGATAGGCAGTCTCTTCCCTTGGATCGTAGCCCACAAAAATTGTTGGTATATCTTTTATTTTATCAATCATATTAAGCATCTTATGTTCAATATATGAACACTACTAGCATCATTTCTATTCCATATCAAGCTTATTAAATGTCTTTAAAACTTAACTTTACTTATTTTCGACAGATAGGTTTCTGTATTAATTATTTTCCATTCATTCGCTCTATTTAATGTGCTTAATATTCGTTCAAGATTTTTAATTTTTAATAATTTTTTTACATGAACATAATGGTTATTTTTCAAAAATTTCTTTGTTTCATTTGGAAAGCCTGCAAAACCTTGTTTTTTTAAAATTAATTTTTTTGGATAAATTTTTAAAAACACTTTTTTTAATAAATATTTCGTATTCATTAATTTGTCTTTGTCATAGTTAATTTTAAATTTTATTGGTAAGTTTAAAGCAAACTTTACTATATCTTTTCTTAAAAATAACGATCTTGACTCCACTGAATAATTCATCGCCATCAGATCAGAACCTCTGAGTCCGTTTGAGCTAAGCTGTATTAACGTATCCATTAACATCATAGATTGTCTATACTGCTCATCTTTATTTTTAATAAAATCATAGTGGCTCAAAGAAGTTTTCCAATTTTTAATTAATTTATTATTGAACTCGTAAAATTCTTTGGTTTTTTTTAAAAATTGAGTTTCCAATAACTTTGTATAATCTGAATTATTAATTTTGTAATTTTTGATTTTCTGTCTGTAAGTTTCGTATCCGCCAAACAACTCATCTGCACCTTCTCCACCAAATAATGCTCTACATTTTTTTTTTGCTACTTTTTCAGAAATAATTAATTGTCCAACAAAAGAGTGGGAATGAATTGGAGAATTACATATTCTTAAACTCTTTAAAAGATTTTCGTAATAATCTTGTAATCTAATGTCATATCGGGAAATTTTGAAGTTTATGATCTTTTCAAAGTCTTGAATATAATCTGTTAATAAATCTTTTCCAACATGATTTAAAAATACAAGTTTATCAGGATCAAAAAATTTTGCTAGGTACCCTGTAATTAAACTAGAGTCTATTCCTCCGCTAATTATTGATGCATACTTTCGTCCCAGTGGGACCATTTCTTTTAAGTTTTTTTTAAATAAAAAGTGCAGTTCTTCAACTAAATCATTCTCATTTTTTTTTGAATTTTCTTTATAATCTCTTTCATTAATCAAATTACTTAGAGAAACATTAGAAATTTTTTTAAATTTATATGATTTTAGATCTAAAGATAAAACAGCACCTGGCTCTATTATTTCTATATTCTTAAAAATAGTTTTATTAAATAAAGAAAAATGTCTGGTATAAAAATAAGTTTTTAACACTTCAGAATCTAATTCGCCTTTTTTAAGATATTTGATAATCGCATTTACCTCTGAAGATATTACTATCTCTTTAGAATCTTCAAATTTATAAAGTATTTTTTCTCCTTGTGGGTCTCTACTTATTATAATTTTATTTTGATTTTTACAGTAAACAGCATATGCGTACATTCCATCTAAAAATGAATTAATGGTATCAGCTTTCTTTCTATCAAAAAAACAGGTTAAAACTTTTGTATCCGTTAAGTTTTGATTTACAGGTAAGTCTAAATAATCTTTAGCTATATCTTTATAATTATATATTTCGCCATTTAAAAGTAAAAAAAAATTTTTTGAAAAAGAATAATGTTGTGTGATATCTTTTTGGAGCCTTCCGGTCATTGATAAAACAGTTTGTCCAAAAAAAATATTTTTATTAAATTGTTTATAAAAACTCCAATCAGGACCTCTCTGGATTAGATTATTCAAGCCAATTTTGCATTGCTTAATATTCACTGGTCTAGATTTTTTGTTGATTACAATAAAAATTCCACACATAAGTTAACTTTTTAAATTTGAATAAATAATTTTTTTCTTTTCTTTGTTGTAAGGATCATATTTTAATATTTCTGAAGAATATTTTTTTACGTTTCGTTTCCATCTTAAGTTACTGCATTTAATTACTTTTTCTAATAATTTTTCAAAATCTTTATAATTTGTAGTGTTGGACCAGAAAAAACCTTTTTTTTTATAAAGATAACTTGAACTTTTCTCAGGGAAATTAGAATAAAATGCAGCCACTTTTATACCTTTTGCAAGAGCTTCAAATCCTAGAGAACTATGAGTAAATACTATTAACTCTTGGTCATTAAGGTTTTTGTATGAATTTTCCGTTGATATTTTTGGTAAATATTTCCAACTTCCCGCTTCATAATTTTTTCTATAGAAATTTTCCTTTGACGCGTCTAATCTTCCACATAAAAAAAGTTTAATATAATTTTTATTACAAAATAAATTAAGATGTTTAAAAATTAATTTTTCATGATCAATACTAGCTTTGTAAATTCCGCTACAAATAAACATAATTGATTTAATTTTGGAATTTTTCTTTTTTCTATTCTTGTAAACATAATGATTGTTATTTGTGTTTCCTAACGTATAAAATTTACCATTTATAATGCGCTGCATTTTTTTCTTTTCATTGTCGCCAAATAAAAAAATAATATCTGCTTGTAATTTTTTTTTATTATCTCTATTAAATTTATTACACTCCCAATAAAAATCTTTTTTTAACCTTTGTTTTGATGATGCATATGGTGTTTTAGAGATTCCGTTTTGATCGCTAATATAAATGGGTTTTTTAATGAAATGTTTAAGTCTAAAAAAACTTAAATTATTATCAACCGAAGTATAAACAATCTTAGGGGAGACAGTTTTTATAAAATTTACTTTATAATTGTGTTTAATATTATTTAAACCAGTCTTTAAAAAGGTGTCAAAAAAAACATAAAGATTAATACGCTCATACCTGACATCTAGTACCTCGTAATCTTTTTTTTTAAATAAGGCCTCAGCAAAACCTGTTCTTTCTGTAAGCCTATCATAAATTAAAACTTTTTTATTTTTAGGCCTTCTCAATTCTATTTTAATTTTAATCAATTTTTCTAAAATGTTAAAAATCATAATTAATAATCAACTATTTTTTTATTTTTTAATACTTTGAATAGTTTCTTTGATTTAGATAAACTCAATTTTGTCAGTTGGGCAATATCTTCAATTCTTCTTGTCCCATCACTGTAGCTTATTAAATTCAAAATATTTTTTTTGTCTTTAGACAGAGAGTCTTTTTTACTTAAACTAAAAATCAATTTATACTTAGTTAAAAAAGGTTCTCCTTTAATTTTTGTAAATGGCACTTGCATTTTTTCAAAATCCATTACAATTTTTTTCATAAAATTATAACTTCCTCTTAAACCTGTTTCAGAAACTACTTTGCCAATTCTATCAGCAGAGGAATGATACTCTTTGAATTCCCCATATTTTGATCTTGAAAAACCTGAGATATGCAGTTCAATTCCTGGAGCATTAAATTGTCTTTCATCGCTGCCTCTTTGTAGCCAGCTATAAATTTTTTTCTTTTTCTTTAATTTTCTTAAATTTTCTAAAAAAATTAAATTTGTTAATGAGTTTTCTTTTTTTGACTTTATTAAAGAGAAACAACGATCATCTCCTACACATGATAGAACACAACCGCCTAGCACATTTTGTTTTAAAATATTAAATCTTTTCTTAATAAAACACAAAGCTCCTATGGTTTCAGATGAAAATAAAATTCTATAGGAGTACTTTCTTTTAGATATTTTTTTTATCCAGTTTGCAAGATGTATTAATACTACCGGTCCTGATATTTCATTATTTGCCATATAAGGGTGACAAATATAACTAGTTAACAAGATTTCTCTTTTTGATTTTCCTGGAATGTATATTTCTCCAAGATGTAAATTTCCTTTTTTAAAATTTGAATTAATAAGAGCATGATATTTGCCCTTTTTTAATTTTTTCTTATCATTTTCAGACATACTAAATCCCCAATCTTTTTTATAGTACGATGTGACGTAAGGTGTTTCTTTAGGTTGTTTTTTTAAAGTGTGTATTTTCTTTTTTAAATCATTCAATGTTAAGTATTTATTTATTTTAGTAGAGTAACCTACGACACTTAAAGGTGTTTTTTTG
>MDSW01034644.1_pt1 | contig 10849 bp, 7 predicted proteins | sample 811171 | NCBI WGS metagenome assembly MDSW01 (sample SAMN05326641, study PRJNA326480) | marine metagenome | isolation source: seawater | place: Atlantic Ocean: North West | collected 2012 | reverse complement strand
CTGAGTAAGGAATAATATGGTTTTAAAAAACTTTTATCTTGATGGAAGTACTACTCCAACTGAAGTTGATATTCCTGATGCATTAGCTTCTAATGATCAATTGAGTAGAGAATGGGTAGAGTATCAGTATTTACCTTTTGTGGATTCTGGTCTAGCTGCCGCTGAACAAGACCCTGACCATCCCCTAGCCTTCCTTCCTGATTGGGCTGCAAGAGGAGCCTATCGTCTTGCACAATCGGCTAATGTTGTCCAGACCCAACTAGGAATGGATGCTGAAACTAATGCCCAAGATATTCAAGATTACCAAAAATATCTAGAGAAAGTACCTTATGATAGGCCTGTACTAGATGCTTTAATTGACATGTCTGAAGCAGATTCTATAGGAGAATTTTGGGATGCTGCTGCTACTGGAGATGGACTTAGAGCTATTGGTAATGTTGTAGGAGAATCTATTACTCAATACCTACCTGTTATTGCTGCTACTATTGCTGCTATCCCTCTTACTGCTGGACAATCTATGACTGCTGGTTCTGTTATTCTAGGTTCCATATCTGGTTTAGGAAGTATGGGTATTGAATATGGTGCTGCTGCTTTAGGAGCCATGAATGATTACCTACAAGAACAGGGAACAAATGCTAGGGATGATAAAGCTGTTGCTGCCGTCTTAGGTAATGAAGAAAAGATGGCAGAGTTTACAGAGTTTGCTCTTAAACGTGGTATTCCTATTGGTGTTATTGATGGCCTATCTATGGGCTTTGCTGGTAAGCTGACTGCTTCATTAAGAAAAGCTAGAAAATCGGCAGAGGAAGCAGTAGAAATATCTAAGACTACTACTCCTACAGGTACTACTGTTACAGAGATTGGTCCTAAAGTTCCTACCAAAACTCCTGAACGTGCAGCTTTAGGTTTTGAAGCTTTAGCTATGCAACCTGCATTAGGTGGACTAGGTGAAGCTGTAGCTCAACAAGTATCAGGAGAAGGATTTAAACTAGGTGAAGTAGCTCTGGAAACTATAGCAGAACTTCCAGGTGGTACGGCAGAGATTGGTATTGGTCTAGCTTTAGAAAGACGGCGAGAAAGAAAAGAAGCGGAACTTGAAAAGCTAAAGAAAGATAACGCTATCTTTGTAGAAAGAAAAGCAGAAATGCTTAGACAGCGTAAAGGTAAAGAAGAAGTCTCGATGGTTGAAGCTGACCTTGTACAGGAAGGTATTAATCCTGAGACAGGTAGACCTGATGCCGAACAATATGAATCCGTAGCATTTAATTTTAGAGGTAAACCTGTTAAAGAAGGGGAAGAAGCTTTTAATAGAGATAGTATTAAGTTCTGGTTTAATGGGGAGATTAAACAACCTAAGAGTAAAAATCTAGTTATAGATTACTTTGTCCGTAAAGGTTATATGGAAAAAGTAAAAGGTCGTAATAAATATGTTTGGACTAAAGCAGCGGAAAGACGGGCTAACGAATTAAATAAAGGCTTTAAAGGTATACCAGTAGAAGAAACTACTCCTTCTGGATTTAAAGGTACAGATGTAGATGAAGCTACTCCTTCTGACTTTAAAGGTACAGAAGATTTAGAAGCAACTGTAGAAGAAGCTGTAGTTGAAGAGGTTGCTCCTACCGTTGAAGCTGAACCTGCGGTGACAGATACTACAGACATAGATGCTCAACTACGAGATATACAGAATAGAGAATTAAGGGTACGTAATAGATTAAATAGATTAGCTCAAGGTGAAGTTACAATAGAAAATGAAGAAGCTATCATAGAATTAGAATCTGTATTAGCTGATATTATAACAGAACGTGAGCAAGCTCAAAGTAGAAAGGCAGAAGTAGAAGCTACTACTACTACTGAAGAATTACCTAGTGAATTAGTTGAAGCTTTTAATGTAGCTGAAGACAAAGAAGCTAGAGTTTCAGACCTTCCAGGAGGTGGTGCTTATGGCATCCCCGATTATACTCCAGAGAATAAAAGATCGTCCGGTTTAAAAGGTGCTGCTACAAAAGCTAGGAATAAATTTAATAATATATTAAGAAGACTATATCCAGATATTGATTCACAACAACAAATTAATATTCTTACTCAACTTCAAGACATGCGGTCTAGGTCATTTACTCCTACTGGTGAAGCTATTCCCACCGTTAAAGTAGACGATAAGATAAGAGTATCTGAAAGAGCAAATGATGGCTCTGTGCTGGCATATACTTATAAAGGATATACCATAGAAAGACCTGATTGGAGTGCTGAAGGTTTACGAAATTTTTGGCGGCTCATCCCACCCGGAGAAAATAGAGCTAGTGATGTAGCAAGAACAAGGGGTGAGCTTGTAAACCTAGTAGATACTTTCGAAACTAGTAAAACAGAAGCTACTCCTACCCCTACTCCTGAAGTTACTCCTACGGTTCAACCTGTTTCTCCTGAATTTAGAAGTGCAGAACAGATAGATGAAGTTACCCCTGACTTTAGAAGTGCTGAACAAATAGATGAAGTTACTACAGTTACAGAAGCAGATATTGAATCCTCTGAAGAAATAGATTTTCAAACCGCACCTACTCCTGACGCTTTACCAGAAGAAGATGTTATAGATAATTCTTCACCTTTAAATTTAGAATTAATTACGGCTAATCTTACAGACGAAACTAGAGATTTTATAGAAGAAGTTACTCCTTTTAAATTACGTAGGCAAGGTGCAGATAGGGATGCTATTAGAGATGCGTATGAAGCTAACATAGAACTAATACGTACTGCACAAATTCATGCTATTACTAAAGAACGTATGCCTCTATCTCAAGAGGAGACTGATTACTTACAGAAAGCATTTGAAGCAGAGTCACAACTTATTGATAACATCATTAACAATAATATTATTGCTACTAATGATGAGCAAAGAAATCAGATTAAAGAACAGAATAGAATAGAGATAGAGAAGTTATCAGGTGAACAGTTAGCTGGCGAATTATTTTCAACAGCATATAAGCTATGGCACACTACTCGTGTAGCCGAAAAGTTTAGATCATATCGAAACTATGCACGTTCTATTATTGCAAGGCGTGAAGCTCGTGAACGATATAATAATATAGGTATGGTTCTAGCTGCGCCATTATATGAGAATACTTCTTTAGAGGAATCAAAAGAACTTGGAAGAATGGCCGCTGTATTGGATGCATTATATGGAGCTAATCCAGAACAGTCTATCTTAAATAAAAATAATACAACTATTGGGGATACCATAACGCTTACTATTCCTCTTGAACCTCCCACTCCACCCACTAAAGAAGGAGAAGAAGAAGCTCAACCTATTATGAGTAAAGAAAGATATAACTCTTTGCTTAAAGAACTAGGGGTCAAGGCAGGACAAACGTATACACTTAATGCCAAACTTACAGAGAAATTTAAAACTTCTCAAGCAGCGTTTAAGAAAATGTTTGATGTTAACATGGTATCCTTTATGAACTTCATGCTTCAAGCAACTCCTTTACATGAAGGGATTCAACGTAGGTATGATGATGAAGTTATACCTTTAAAAGAAAAAGTATTTCAATCTGTTCAACAATATATAGCAGATATTAATAAGTTATTGCCTGATGATCAAAAGATTCCTAAAAAAACTGTTGATGGGTTACGTAATGTTAGACAAGATACTGCCTTTACAAATGGTGCTAAAGACGAAACAACTACTACTCTTCAAAATATTATGAATCGTATTCCTAAAGACGATGAGAATGCAAAAGGTATTGTAGATACTTTACGAAATCAAATACAAATATTAAAACTTGTTAATGACCAACAGAAAGTTCTTATTGATCATCCTTATTATCTACCTCGTTTAAGGTATGGAGATTTCTATTTTACAGTAAGAGAAAAAGAAACTGGAGAAGTTATTGGTTACTATACTGAAACTCCTAGTACTACACGTTTAAATAATAAATCAAAAAAGAAAAGTTTAAATAAAATTAGAGAAAATGTTAAAGAGATTTACCCATCAAATAAATTTGAAGTTGGTCCAATTTTAAATAGAAATGCAGATGATGCACGAGCAGGAATAGATAGTAATACTTTAGCAAAGGTTAAAAAATTAGCATCTACTGTTGGATGGAAACCATATAATAAAAACACACCTGAAGGTCAAATGTTTAAGGACATTGATAATGTAATAGTAGAGCAAGGTTTTGGTAGGTTTCTTGCTCAACGTGATCAGAATGTAATTAGTGGTTATTACACTGAGGATAATCGTGATCATTACCTTCCTATAGTATTAAGTAATTATATTCGTAGTGCTGCTGATACCGCTTCTAATCTAGATTATATCCGTCCTATTACCCGTTCAATTGAAATATTAAGAGAAGGTATAAAAGATGAGAATAATAACGTACTAGTTAAAGCTCAAGAAACTTTAGCAAACCATGCACAACAAACAGAAGATTACATTAAAAGTCCTAATGAACCTGGAGCTTTGTTTAAAACCTTTGCATTCCATTATGCGTTAGGTTTAAATTTCTCCTCTGCTTTTGTTAACCTTAGTCAAAGTTTTGTAACGTCACTGCCTGTACTAGGTATGATTATTAAAGATGGTAAAGCTTCTGTTGAGATTCCTAGAGCTTTAAAGGATGCTACAAAATTATTTAAAGTTCCTGTTGGAGAAGACGTAAATAGATTATCTACATATGGATTTGATTTTAGTGATCCTACTCCTCCTAAATTTTTAACTCGTAATGAGTGGAACATGCTACGGAAGATGTACAAGGAAGGTACGATCCAAGCTATTGTTAACCTCGATCTTGGAGCCAAGCTTCAACAAGATTTAGGTTCTACAGTTGAAGGTAGAGTCAGTGATAAAACTTCTAACTTTTTAGCTAAAGCTTCTGAAGCTTCTTCCTTTATGTTTGGATCAGTGGAACAAATAAACCGTATTGCTGTTGCCCTTGCCACATACCGATTAGCTAATAGATCACAGGTTAACCTTGATCGTTTTAGAAAATTTTCTGAGTCTACTCTATTCTCTGAAGAAGAGATGACTCCTGAAACCGCTGCAAGAATGATGGTGTATAAAACTCAATTCTTAATTGGTAAAGAGAATAGACCTGAATTGTTTAGAGGACCACTTATGAATGTGGCTACTCAATTTCTTTCCTTTGTCCAACAATATATAGGAATGTATGCTAATGTATTAAATATGTGGTTTGGTGCTAATCAAGATGCAGAAACCAGACGAATGGGTTCGGTACTACTGGGAAGTTTAATGTTATCCATGTGGTCTTTTGCAGGAGTAATGGGTTGGCCTTATCTAGAAAACTTGAGACAACTTCTAAGAGTAGCAAGTAAGCAACTAGCAGGGTATGAATTTGATTTAGAGTATGGAATGAAAGAAGCTATGAACTCCTACTTAAATCCTTACTTTACAGATTGGCTACTTCATGGTCCGTTTAGTAGAATAACGGGGATAGATGTGCGTAGACGTATTGGTGTAGGTGAACCTATTCCCTTTAATCTTATGCAAGGCAATCTGATGGCGGCTACTGGCCCTGCTGGTGGATTAGTAATTGATGCGTTAGGGAGAGTATCTGAGGCAATTAAGTTAGGTGATCCAGCAATGGCAATCACTTCTGTACTTCCATTAGGACCACGAGCTTTCTTATCGGCAGGAAGAGGAGCAATGACTGATACTCCTGTCAGGACTACTCAAGGTAAAGTCTTAATGCCGGGAGAAGATTTAAACGTAGTTGATAGACTGAAGCAAGGATTAGGGTTTACCCCTATGAAAGTTGCTGAAGCTAGGCAGGATAAAAATGTCCTACGTTATCTAACGAACAGAGCTAGACCTCTGCAAGATTATTATATGAATCAACTGGCAGAGAAAATAGCAGAGAGAAGAAGAGAAAAAAGTGCTTCTGTACGTAGAGAGTTACATCAAGAGTTAAATGAAATACGAAAAGAAATACAAAAAATAAATAAAGAAGCTATAGCAGAAGGACGTAGGGATAAAATTATCCGTGTTACTCCTCGTGCTTTAAGGGAGCGTGTAAGAGTTATATTGGGTGGGCAGGTAGAATCCTTAACTAGAGCCGCACGTAAACGTCTAGGAGGGATTCAAAGAGCAAGAGAAACCCTTGAAGAGTATACTCCTCCTACTACGGATATATTAGATTCTATTCTTGGCGATTAAATAATCCTTGTATAACCTCCAACCCATAGGATATGTTATAATTATCTTTTAATTAAACCAGAGATGTATTATAACAATGACTACTGTAAATTCGGTGGGCAAAAATCGCCATATCTTTATTGGTTGGGATAACCGTGAAGCTATAGGTTCTATTGTTTGTAAGTTTAGTCTCCAACTTAATAGTGCTGACCCTAAACTTTCTATACAATACGTAAATCAAAAACAACTCCGTAAAGAAAAGCTTTACTATCGTAAGTCCTTTACTAATGCTAATGGACAGTACTTTGATTCGATAGATAATAAACCTTTTTCTACTGAATTTTCCTTTACTCGTTTCCTTGTACCTGAGATATGCCGTCAGCAACATCTTAATGGATGGGCTTTGTTTCTTGATGGAGACATCATAGTTAATGAAGATATCAATAAGCTATTTGATTTAGCTGATGAGAAGTATGCCGTAATGTGTGTGAAGTTTAACTGGTTGCCAGATAAGACTGACAAGCAAAAGATGGATGGGATGATCCAGACTAGGTATAACAAAAAGCTTTGGTCATCTATGATGTTATTTAATCTTAACCATCCTGCTGTTAAAAAGTTAGATCACATAGCTGTTAACCAATCTTCAGGTTCTTATCTCCATAAGTTCCAATGGGTGGATGATAAAGCTATTGGAGCTTTACCTGAATCTTGGAACTATGTACCAGAGGTCAGTAGTGGAGATAAAATAAATGCTATCCACTACACTAAAGGTGGTCCTTGGTTTAGAGAGTATAGAGAAGGTGAGTATGCAGAAGTCTGGTTAGACTATTTAAATACCGTACCTAAGAATTTTATTATTAATGAATTAATGTAGAGAATAACTAATGAAATATACAATTGTTACTTCATTTCCTGTTAGCCAATGGGAAACTTATGGCGAAAAATTTCTTAATAGTTACATAGAATTTTGGCCTAAAGATATTGAGTTGTTGGTTTACTGTGATGGGTATCCACTACCTGATGATATTCCTAAAGCGGATAATATTAAGTACTTTGACCTCTTGGAAAATGATAATCTCTTAGAGTTTAAAGAACGTAATAAACAATTCAACGGTAAACAAAATCCTAACGGTGCTTATAACTTTTATGAAGATGCTATTAAATTCTGTCATAAAGTTTATGCACAACACATGGCATTTTATGAAGCTAAAAACAATGGTAGTGATTGGTTGATTTGGTTGGATGCAGATAGTGTTACCTACAATCCTATCACCGTCGAACTATTAGATGAAGCTCATAAAATTGATGAAGAGTTAGGTGAATTACCTGACCTTACATTCCTTGGACGAAAGAATGCTTATGCTACATGTTCTTCTTATATCGGTTATTGTACTACTAGCCCTGTAACTCAAGTCTTTATAGAAGATTTTATTAACTACTATAACAGTGATGAAGTCTTAGCGTTACGTTCCTTTGCTGATAACTTTGTCTTTGATAGACTACGTACCCTTCATGAAGTTCATGGTATGGTTACACGCGACTTCACTCCTGACTGTAATGATCTAGATGCATTTGAATTATCTCCATTAGGTAATCATATCGTACATCTTAAAGGTAATAAGAAGTACGGCTCTACTCAATACGTTGGAAAGAATATAGATGGTACACGTTACCATGATCTATGTCGGACTGTTCAACATTATAAACGTAAGAACATTCTAGAGATTGGTACGTGGAATGGAGAAACAGCTTGCTCTATGATCCAAGCTGCCTTCAATGAATCTGATGAAGTTCATTATACAGGAGTAGATTTATTTGAAGATGCTTCTAATGAGACAGATGAAAAAGAATTTAATATAAAGAAGCATCATACACAAAAGTCTGTTGAGCTAAAGCTAACAGCTATGGCTGAATCATATGCTAAGTTAGGTAAGACCCTTACGTTTTATTTAATGAAGGGGGATTCAAAAGAGAAACTTAAAATTCTTAAAGACCCTGCACTATGTAAGACTTATAATATCCAACCTGATTTTGTTTTTATTGATGGTGGACATTCAGAAGAAACAGTACTGAGTGACTATGAGTTTTGTAAAGATATCCCTGTTATTATTATGGATGATTACTATACACAGGATGAAGAAAATAAAATACCTGGTGTAGAGTTTCAAGGAACTAATAGACTATTCAATGATACTTTAGGAGGGACAGATCGGATAGGAAAAGATGGTCAACGTAGATTAATCATTGCTTCTAATGATCGGGTAGCACATGGAGGACATGTCAATCTAGTATTGATTGTTAATGATCCAACTTTAAAAGAGCTACCTGAGTTTCACCGTGTACCTATTCAAGTCAAGCCTAGAGATTGTGTACCTCCTGATAACATCCAAGATAATGTTGCAGATAATTTAAAAATCTTTGATGGTAAAATGGTAGAACGAAAGCATTGGCATCAAGGTGAAGCTATTATAGTTTCCGCTGGTCCTTCTATGATTGATGATATTGAAAAGATCAGAGAGCTACAGAATAAAGGTGGTAAAGTTGTTTGTGTTAAACATTCTCATAATACTCTTATTGAAAATGGAATCATTCCTTGGGGATGTGTGATCCTTGATCCCAGACCTTTTGAAGGAAAGTCTACACATGGTATTGTCAGAAAAGAACTTCTTAAAAATCCCCATAAAGATACTTATTATTTCGTAGCAAGTATGACTAATGTAGATGTTACGAAGTATCTGCATAAGAAGAAAGCTAACATCATAGGATGGCACGCCTACACTGGTGCATTACTTGAGCTATCAGAGTTAGAAGGACAACAGCTTATTACAGGTGGAACATGTTCAGCTATGCGTAGTGTTGGGGTCATGCATACACTAGGCTTTAGAAGCTTTCATATCTTTGGAATGGATTGTGCAGCAGATGGTAAACCAGATGATGCAGAAGAAGTAGATTTGTATGGTAAGCAGAAGTGGATTAAGACAGGCATCCTCGATGAGGAAACAAATGAGGAGCATGTGTTCTATACTACAGGAGAGTTGTTAGCTCTAGCTCAAGACTTTGAAGCTTTGCTTCAGAAAGAAGGAACTGATATGGACTTGTATGTATATGGAAGGGGGATGGTTCCAACTATCTTTGAAACATCTAACTATAAAAACCTTCCTGACTTTGAGGAGAATCTTTATGGATGAAAAAGATAATGATAACGTCATACCCCTTCACCCTAATAAGCCTAATATATATTTAGATTTAAATATAGATGAGACTGATGTGGATACTCATGAGTATGTGTTAAAATATATGGATAAGGTACAGGAAGAAATAAGAAACAATCCAAAAGTTAATGGAGCTTTTGTTCTTACCTTTGCTGATGATGGACAAACCGACAATTGGATTATGGGAGATATAAAAGTAGCTATACTTTATACAGCCCTTGCTTCTATTCAAAGCGAACTATTAAAAGTTTTTAATGGAGCAGAAGAACCTAATTTTGTGGAGTAAATAAAATGATTTCATTAATAGGATCACTATTAGGATTTGCTAGTGGTGTGATTCCTGAAGTAGTTGGTTACTTCAAGAAGAAGCAAGACCATGAGTTTGAATTACAAATTTACGAAGCCAAGGCTAAGTATGCCAAGGTGATGACAGAAAATAAATTAAAGGAGCTTGATCTTAAAGCAGAGATACAAGAATTAAAATCTCTGTATAAACATGATCAAAGTTTGAAGACAACTAACTCCTTTATCTCATCGTTAAGAGCCTCTGTCAGACCAGTGATAACATATTTTTTCTTCTTCATGTTTGTCGGGGTTGAAGTATCAGTTATCTTTAGCCTCGTGCAACCAGAGATGATTGATAAAATTTGGAACCAAAATACCCAAGGACTATTTGCAGCGGTCCTATCTTTCTGGTTTGGCTCCAGAGCCATGTCTAAAGTGATGAAGAAGGAAAATTGACCCTCTCATTTGAGGCGTGAGTAGCCTTCTTGAGTATGTCTAGGGGGTAGGCCTACTAAAATAGGGGATTCTTCTGTATGAGGCTTAAAACCCAACACAGAAGAAATCCCCTTTTTTTATTTAGATTTTACCTCATTCATAGCTTTATTCCACATATCTGTAGAATTTTGTAGAGATTGGGGATCATTTCCAGGATCATACTCTGCCCCTATAGCAAACAAGTGGGGATCAGATTCATAAATCCTATCTATAGCCGCAATACTACTAGCTCTATTGAGATCAGTTAACTTCATCGTCTACGAAATGACTCCTTTAGTTCAAGTTCATTAATCCGTTCTTCTAGAACGTGAGCAGCAGTATTATATCTACCACCGTCACTATCTAATGCCTCATACTTTTCTTTTAAAATTTTCATCTCATGTTTTAGAGAATTAATTTTATGTTCTACGTTTTTAAACAATAGCATTATTAGGCACATTCCTTTTGACCAGTATCAGGATCGAAGTAGCACGCTGTACCTTCTGTCTCACTGGACTCTACTTTATTTAAGATACCATATCTTTTACCCGCTAGTCTAAAGGTTGTCACTCCTTTTAATTTTCCTTTCCAAGCTTTTGTATAGATATCTTTAAATTCTAGGAAGGTTACATTCTCTCCGACATTGATTGTCTTAGAGATAGCACTATCAACATAAGGTTGACAAGCTATCTGTGTATCAAGATGAGCATCAGTAGTTAAATCTTCTGTCGTTTCT
>MDSW01146071.1_pt1 | contig 10851 bp, 12 predicted proteins | sample 811171 | NCBI WGS metagenome assembly MDSW01 (sample SAMN05326641, study PRJNA326480) | marine metagenome | isolation source: seawater | place: Atlantic Ocean: North West | collected 2012 | reverse complement strand
CAATAATAAAGGTAATACTGAGGAATTAAGTGGGACTATTAGCAGCGATGGATCAGAAATTGAAGTAGGGACTTTCGAAATATAAGTTCTAGAATTTTATTTCTAGAATTTGTAAAACTGTTTCCATCCACTTAAGTTTCTTTAATTTAGTTTTATGATTAGTTTTACCGGACCATTTACCAACAATATCTGTCCTAGTTCCTAATATATTTAATTGTGATTTTTTTACCCCTAAAGAAAGTAAAAAACAGAGTGCTCTATCTCCATCTGTAAATCCACCTGGATTATGCATTCCTTCGATATTAGTTGGGGTTTGATGGGTTAGAACTAATTCAGGTGGAGTTTTCATTTCAAGTCCTATTTCAATGAGATTTTTCCAATCTTTTTTGTTGTCGCCATGTGAATGAAGGACAAATGGGACTTGTTTCTTGAATGCTAAGTCTGTACCGATTCCACCATCACCATCGCTAACAATACATGAAAGTCTTGACCAAGCTTCTTGATTGAGGTTTTTTGGGAGATTGGAGAAAATTCCTACAGCTCCATCTGCTGCTACAATTTTTCCTGGTTTTTCTAGAGATTTGCAAAATTCTTCTAATTCTATCGCCGCACCAATTACTGTGATTTTTGGTTGATTAAGTGTTAGTTTTTCTACTAGTTTCTGGAGTGCGATAGTCCTGTTAATTCTCGACCAAGTATTTATCGAGGTTTGTTCTACTGTAGACAATAACTGATTAGCACTTAAGTAATCATCTTTGAGTTTCCAATTGAAAAAATCTCTAACTTTATCCTGTAATTCCAATAGTCTAGAATCTATTGGATTTAGGAAAAAATGCACTTCGTTCTCCATAATCTCCAGTGGAAGGGACAGGTGAGTATTCAAGAACCCTAGCTGCTGACTGGCACCCATGCCAATACCACTTGTGGTTCCAGAAATAGAGGATGAGGGATTACTAGCAAGATATCCATTTTTACCACAAAGTGAATCTTTCTTGAAAGAATTATTGGAAGAAAATAATATTACAATTGAGGATTTAATTGATGCTCCTTGGTTGGAAGATATAAGGATTAAAGCTAGAATTAGACTTATTGATTCTATAGTTCAAAAAGACTCTATGGGAGTTTCTCACACTCTAGATGTATCCACAGACGTAGGTAGAATGATGGAATTTCTGTCTTTTCTACATTCAATGTTAGTAGTTTGTGCATCATTTGATGAACGATTGTTAGCAAGATGGGTAGAAGGAGAAGCTAGTAGAGCTGATCATTTAATGAGCTTGGAAATGAGTAATTTTTCCTTGATTTCGAGTACATATCTTTCTTCTATTGATTTGCGAGAGAATGAGGCGGGAGAGCTAGAGTATTGGGTTCCTCTTTCTGATTTTATTGAGTTAAGCCCCAAAATTTCGGGAAAATATTGGCGATTAGTCAACAGGCCTGTTAGTAATGGGTGGGTATGCCTGAATTCGGGATTTGGAGAATCAAGTTCCGGACGAACTTCAAGACTTATCAAAGAAAGAATCAGGCAGCAATTATACGATGATTGTGTTGAAAGAATGGCCAGGATGGATGATGAATTTGCATCAAAATTCACCGATTCAGTAGAGAAGATAATGAGTTTGATGTCTGAACAGGTAGAAGCTGAAATGCCAATTAACGCAGCTTTAAGAGAGGACTGGCCTCCTTGTTTTGAATCTACAATTAGTGAGTTGAATCAAGGAATTAATGTTAATCATGTTGGTAGAGTATTTTTAGCTGCATTCTCTAGAGCAATTGGAATTTCTCAGGAGCAAACCTGTTCTTTTTTCAGTAATGCTCCAGATTATGCTCCCGATACTACAAATTATCAGGTAAATCAAATATATGAACGTGAATATACTCCACATGGATGTTCATCATTGAAGACTAATGCTAGATGTCCTGTTCAACTAGGAGATGATTATCTGTGTGATCAAGAGTGGATGGATCATCCTCTGAAGTATATTAGAATTAAACAGAAAGGAAGATTTTCGATAGGTTCACAAGATATTGAAAAAGGAAGTAGTGAGGGACACAATATGGGCGATGACTCTTAAGTAAAGTCGCCCTATCATACATCAGGAGAGGTTACATGGTTAGAACTCTAGTAATCACGATTGATAGAGATAATGATTTAGGAGTCAAAGCTGGCATCAGAGGGCCAGTTATTGGAAGAAAATCGGCGCTTGCAGCTGCGCTTAGGTTGGGAATAGCTGATCCTGAAGAATCTGATACTAATGCCATACTAGGTGCATTGAATCATCATGATAGATTAGCTGAAAATGCAGAGCCTAGTGATGAAGTTGAGATAGCAATTCTAACTGGAGATGTGAGGGTTGGTCCTAGAAGTGACAGAGCCATTGCTAGTCAATTAGACGAAGTAATTCAGGAATTTCAGCCCGATACTGCTCTATTAGTAACTGATGGAGCAGATGACGAGGCAGCTCTACCAATAGTAACTTCAAGACTAAGAGTAGACACAATAGAGAAAATTATTGTAAGACAATCTAAGGGTATTGAAGGAACATACTACTACATAGTTAAGGCAATAGAAGATCCAAGATTTCGTGCTAGATTATTGGTTCCACTATCAATATTTATGATTATATTGGGTTTGGGATTAATGCTACCTAATGGAATTGTTTTGATAGGTGCGCTTCCCCTAATTATAGGGGTATGGTTACTCCAAAAAGGACTGGGTTGGGAGCAACAAATGGAGAGATTAATGATGGATATGAGAGACAGTGCTACAGGTGGTCTTTTCTCATCATTACTATGGGGGCTTTCAATTATTTCTATCTTATTAGCTATATTACTTTCATATCAGAAAATGACTGAGCCGGATATTAATCAGACTGTTATTTTGCAAGTAATTACTACTTTTGATGAAGTATTACCTTGGTTACTAATTTCGTTATTCTCCTTCTCTTTGTCGCTAGGAGTATTGAGATGGAAAGAAGGTTCATTTACCGGAAGAACAGTGCTATTGGTAGGATTGGGTGCAGTTGCTTACACATTTGCAGATGCTATTCTATCGGTAACAATTCAAGTTTTGGGAGTTGGTGATTATGATGTTACAACTAGTCAGATTTACAATGATTGGTATCTGCCGGTAATAACTCTTGTACTATACTACATGTTGAGAGTAATAGTTCAATCTTTTTCAGAAGATGATGAATTAGTCTCAGAAAATCGATTCTGGGGGGTCTAAAATCTTCGGTAGATACTATGAACGGTAAGAATAATACACAAATTATTTGGAAAGGGAGTAAGGAGATGGCAGAATCTCTGATGCTATCAATAGGGCCAGATGATCCGGAGTCCTTTGAGATGGAAATAATCCATGAAGAGAACCTTGCGAAGTTGGTAATTTCAATTAATAGTGAAAATCTCAGCACTGTTCGTTCTACTGTAGACGATATTCTATCGTGTCTGTCTGTAGTAGAAGCAAGTTTTGAGAGAATTAAATGATTTGAATTATGTTTGGTATGAAAAAAAGGATTAATTTTAGTGGGTATTTGTATGCTTAGATTACCGCATGATAGGTCTGAGAAGTTGTCAAATAATGGGGTGCTGACAGATTTATTCACAGAATCAATAGATAGATGGTTACATTCTATGGTTGAAGATGATTTTGGTGGTCAGGGATCGAAAAAAATAATTGAAGCAGTAGTCTACTCTAATTCATTAGGGATTTTCTGTGGTAAATTAGTTGTTAACAGATTTATTAACAATTTTTTTGATAATATTGACGTTACCTGGATGGTAGAAAATGGCGATGTAATAAATAAAGGAGACGTTGTAGTAAAAATTTATGGTGAGGCTGATAGCATATTATTAATGGAAAGAGTACTTTTGAATATAATTAGCAGACTATCTGGGATTTCAAGCAATACTTCACGGTGGGTTGAAGCTTCTAAACCAATCAAAATTGCTTCTACAAGGAAAACTAATTGGGGACTTTTAGATAAATGGGCTGTTCACGTTGGAGGTGGTCTTACTCATAGATTGAATAGGGGAGATGCATTAATGATTAAGGAAAACGACTTGTTTTCTCTGCAAAACTCTTTGGAAAGTGAAGAAGAGTGTTTGTCCAATATCATTTCTTCTATTGATATGGAAAAATATGGGGGTTTTGTAGTTATTGAAGTTACTGATATCGAACAAGGTATGAAAGTAGTAAAAAATTGGAAATTGAAGGCTTCAAATGAAAAAATTACAATTATGGTAGATAATTTTGGGCCCGCAAAGGCAAAAGAATTTTGTGACATTTTAATTTCAGAGAATATTAGAAATTCTATAATAATAGAGGGATCGGGAGGAGTAACTCTTGATAATCTACCTGATTGGAAATCTAGTGGAGTAGATTTGGTTTCATCTAGCTCATTGAATTTAGGAGTTAGTCGTATGGATTTTTCGATGATTTTTGGGGTTGGTAATATTGGTTAAAATCCCTGATAGTCATCCAAGAAAAAAGTCCCTGATTTCTAGAAATAAAATAGTAAGTGGATCAAGTAAGGGACTCTTGGCAGAATCTGCATTAATTGCGCATGGGAGAGGGGAAGCTTTTGATTACTTACTAGGAGAAAAAACTAGTGAAATTGCTAAATTAGCAATTCGAGAAGTTTCTGCTAGATTACTGGCTGCTAAAAAACCAGTAATTTCTGTTAATGGAAATACAGTAGTACTGGCAGGAGAAGCTTTCATAAGAATCGCGGCGGCATTAGGTTGTCCTATCGAAGTAAATCTATATTACACAACCCGAGAAAGAGTTTCTGGTCTAATATCTCTACTAGAAGAACAACGAAAAGAGGTGCTGTCAGAAGATTCAGCAATGGGTACAGATTGGCAAAAAAAGATTTTGGCAGTGGATTTTCTTGGATTAGAAACCGATTTCAGGATTGGTGGTTTGGAAGGGCCGAGGGCTAATTGTTGTAAAGCTGGAATTGGAGATGCTGACTCAGTATTAGTTCCATTAGAAGATGGTGATCGTTGTGAAGCATTGGTAAAGAACTTGAAGGAAGTCTTAGTTATTGATTTAAACCCATTATCTAGAACCGCAAGAATGGCAACAGTTACTGTTGTCGATGAAGTTTCTAGAGCATCTAAAGAAATTTTCAAACAAGTTAGTATGAATAATTATTCGCCGAGTAAGTGGGACAATATCAGTGCATTAAACGAATCATTGAAAATAATCAGTAACAGTTTCATAGGAGATTCTAATCTACAGAATAGTGACTAATCAAAGACTCTTTACAAATTTGAGAAATAGAATCGCCAACATCAGAAGTAGATGCATTGCCGCCTAAATCATATGTCATTAATTTACCAATAGATAGATGTGATGAAATTGCTGAATCCAAAATTATTGAGCACTGGGTCGCATTTGAGTCATTGTTCCTTACTCCTAAATATTCAAACATTAATTGTAAAGAAGAAATTGCAGCTATAGGATTTACAACTCCCTTACCTGCATATTTTGGTGATGACCCATGAACTGGTTCGAATAACATGTGATTATCTCCAATGTTTGCACTAGCTGCCATTCCTAGTCCCCCTTGCAAAACAGATGCTAAATCTGTCGCGATATCACCGAACATATTTGGCAATACTACTACATCTAAATCTTCTGGATCTCTAACTAACCACATGGTGAATGCATCAATGAAAGCCTTAGATGTTTGTATTTCTGGATAATCTTCGGAAATTTCATCAAAAATCTTCCTGAACAGTCTGCATCCTCGCAGAACATTACTTTTGTCTACGCAAGTTAATTTCTGTGTCTTTCCAAAAGAAGATTCTCTTCTCTTAGCTAATTCAAAGCCGAATCTGATTACTCTTTCAGATCCACTTCTAGAAATTGGTCGTGGATCCCATGCGACTTCTCCTTCTAATCCAGGAAAACTATTTATTTCCAAAGGCGGATCTTTTTTGCCTATGGCGGCTCTTGCTGATCTTCGAAGTAGACTATGATATAGCCCTTCAGTATTCTCTCGAATTAGAACTAAATCGACTAATTCAGGATTCCAAATGTCATTAAACTGGCCGTGTACTTTATGTCTAATTCCTTCATACAACTTTACTGGTCTAATATTGGCATACAGGTCTAAGCCTGATCTAAGGCCCAATATACATTGTCCTCCTGCATTATCTCCATTGGGTAGCTTAGCATTAGGCCAGCCGATGGCTCCAAGTAGAATAGCGTCAGATTCATCTCTACAAAATTCGAATGAGCCTTGTGGCCACTCCTCACCTGTATCTAGATAATGTTCCCCGCCACATGGAATTTGAGTAATATCAAAAGATAGGGGGCTAAATTTATTGAAGATATCTAGTATTTTCATTGATTCCAACATCACTTCTTTTCCCGTTCCGTCGCCCGGGAGAACTGTGACCCTGTACGAGCTCATGGTCTTGGCAATTCCTATTCATTCATCAATCTTGAGATTGATTATCTGAAAAAATAAGGGGATGATTCATAGACGGTCACATGTCTGGCTGTTCTATGGTAAGGCTACCAGAGGACAAGAAGGAGAAGACAAGAATAGATGTAAATAGCCTTCCTGAGTCTTTAGTTCTATTATGGGACACAATGCTTAGGCATGATCCTCATTGGGATTTAGCTAAATGGCTTGACAAAATTGCAAGACAAGAGTTAGAAATGGTTGAGCTGCATTTTGGAAGAGAGCGATTAAGGCTTGAGCAAAGATTACATAGAATTGAAAATCTAGTAAAAAGTTTGAACAAGAAGAGGCAAGCTGTGAGTAAGAGTACAGTTTTGGACCCTTATCAAAAAAATCTTTTTGATATATACAGCACAAATAACAAAAATAACGAGGAAGATAGTAATTCTAGTTTTGAGGAATCTCTAGCTGTAGTGGATTTTGGATCCCTGATTTCAGATGATGATCCTCTATTGTCAATTGTTTGTGAGCATATTAGGGTTCAAATTGAAGAAGCAGATTTTGTTAATTCTTCAGTTCATTTTGAAGAATTGATTAATTCATTAAATACCTTGGGAATTAGAGCCGAAGAAGTAGATGAAGCTCTGTCTTGGTTATTACAAAATAACGTTATTATTGAGCTGGAACAAGATGTATTTGGGTTGAATAAATAGTAAATTGTGTATGAAAAAATATACAATATTTCAAAACATCATGAGTTTCTAGTAAGTACATGGCCAGCGAGACTTCAGGATGGTATGCAAGACTCGATCATGAGTGTCCTGATAGGGAAGTGCAGATTCATGAATGGTTGGATGCTTGGATGAAGGCTACAAAGATGAGGCAGCCAATCGCCGCTACTTTACCAAATAAATGGCCCACCCTACCAGCAGGTTTGTTATCAGATCCTGGAGCAGTTTTGGATCATCTTCTTGCAAGACTTGAGGCTGAAAGTGATGGTCGTTCTCCTAGAGGTGTTTACGCTACTCCTGCAAGATTCGTTGATGCAGTCTTGAATGATGAGTTAAGAAATGGAAGAAAGCAAAAAAAGGAGCCTCTAGCTACCCTATCATTATCAGCACTCCCACCTAGCTTTAGAGCAATTGCGAGACAGGTAAATGAGAATATTGAGGGCGAGGATTCGATACCTTCAGATGGTGATTTTAGAATAGAGTCAACAACAAAATCCGGTATTCCAATTCCATTTGCGGATCCAGCATGCGGAGCAGGTCTATTTGCTGATAGAATATTTAGAATACATGCAGAAAGAATGTCAGGTGAAAAATCAGAAATTAAAAAAGAAGATACAATCAAGCTATTAGAAGGGATGCAACTTGTGGATGTTTCTCAATTAGCAGTAATTGCAGCTAGAAAACGGATAATTATTGTTCTAGGTAAGTTGGGATTGGTTGATTTGAATGGTCAAGGAAGTGAAGAATCTATTGGCTATAATGAAGCGGAAATGATAATTGAGACCAATATTAGGAGAGGCGATCCACTTAGGGAAGAGTGGCCATGGATTGAAAAACCAACATTGGTGGTTTCTAGACCGCCATGGTTACGAATAAAAGATAGATTTAGGGGGCACCCTAATGGAAGTCAAATGCGAAAAGAATTGTCCAAAGAGTTGAGAGAAATCACGGATTTAAATGGAAAAAAAAGATTTTCCGCTATTGTGGGAAATGTGAATTTATATCGATTGTACATTGAGAGATCTCTTCAAATTACAAAAAGTGGTGGAAGAGTTAGGATTGTAGTCCCAGAATCTGTTTTAAGGGAAAAAAGCAGTTCCCCTTTAAGGAAGTTGTTGGTAGTGGAAAATGAATGGGATAGTGTTTGGTCATTTCCAGAAGATAATAGGATTTTTGTTGGTGGAACTAGCGGAGTTGCTGTATTGGGAATTACATCAGGTGGAGAAACACAGGTTCTAACTAGTTTTGGGCCATTGAAAGCTAAGGATTTGTCTACTAAGAAAGGCTTGGAGAAAAATGCTCCTTTTTTAGAACTAGAAAGAGGACCATGGTCAATTTGGACCGATACCACATGGGCAGTACCAAAGATGCCTAGAAATTCGTTAGAACGTGATAGAACATTACAGGCTATAAATAAATTAGCAGATAAACCTAGATTAACTGAGCAAGGAACATGGCTAAATCCAAGTGGAAAGACGATAAGAGTCAGAGTTGGAGAAGGAGATCAAAATTCTTGGTCGGAATATATTGTTGATTGGGACGAAGAAAATAATACTGGATTTCCATTTGTCAGAGGGGCGCACATTGAAAAAGAAGGCGAAGTAGTTGAGTTGAAGCATCCTGCATTCAACAACGGTTCTGTGAAGGATGAAAGATTAGCTAATTCTCTTTGGATTGGGCCGAATAAAATGAGTAAGGATATTAGGATTGCGTGTCACGCTCAAATCAATACAGGTTTGGAAAGAAGGTTGTATTGGACAGTGATTCCATCTGGTTGTGTACTTGGAAATTCTGTTAGTTATCTAGATTTTCCCAGGCAAGTTCTAGAATCTTTGGGTGAGAAATTTGGCACTACTGAAGAAGCACTTAATGCGATAGTTAACCAATTAAATTCGGAAGAAATAGATTTGTGGGCCAAAGCATGGGCGGCTAATAATAATGTTAACAATTATGAGATTGAAACTTTACCCTTTCCACCACTTAATGGAGCTACGACTTTTTCTATTATGGGAAAAGAAGGGAGAGTATAATTTAATCTTGACTGAAATATTTTCCATGTTCCGGAAATATTGTTCAGAAAAACAAATGAATTAATACTAATCCCATCATGGGGTTAAAAGATTTATTCACGAAATGTATGAAAAGGGGTGTTGAATGATGGGGATTAATCCAAAAATTGGAATTACGGGCCTTCCTAGGTCTGGGAAATCTATTGTGTTACAGAAGGTCATTGACATGATAATGGAAGGTGGTGGTTTAGGATCTAGAAAAATGCGAGGACCTAATGCTCCAAAAAATATAATTGGTGGAATGAGAACTGAAGTAATTATTGAGAATGGAGAAAGGATGGGTTTCGCATGTGTTGATATTCTAACTGGAGAAAAAGGAGTAATGGCACATCGAGATATTGATTCTAGAAATAGGATTTTGGGTTTTGGTATTGATCCTTCCGAAATTGAAAGAGTTGGAGTTCCAGCAATAATGAACAGTATTGGTAACTGTGAAATCATGGTTATTGATGAAATAGGAAAATTTACTGTAGAAAGTGAAGGATTTGTCAAAGCTGTTAGGATAGCGCTACAAAATGACCCCCCATCATTATTGACATTGCACAAGAAGAGTAGACACCCTCTGCTTCAGGATATCAGAAGACGTGATGATGCGAGAATTTTGGAAGTTACTCCTGTAAACAGAGCACTACTTCCATATAAAATCCATAAACTAATACAAAACATTGAGTAATTACGGTTAAGTTGATTGGTTAGATGTTTGCCATCGTGCTGTGAGTACTGCGGCTATTCAGATTCAGCGAATTTTAATCGGGGGATTTATTGTCCTTGTATTCATTATTTCTTTAGGAATTTTGGAAGATAGACTAGAATTAGAAAACTCTTTTGAATTTAATACTCTAGTAAGTTGGATTATATTTTTCATAATGATATTATATTTGTCATTGATATTAATATTCTGGATGGTCAACAGAAATAAAGAGAAATTCTTATTTTTAGAAAATTGGTTCAGTAGAGAATCTGAAGAAGAGATGCGAAATCGCCTTACTGCAGAAATGGAAGAAGCTAGTGTAGATAATATGGGATCAAAGTGGGCTAAGATGGAAATGGAGCATTTGGAAGCAAAACATAGTGAGGAGTAGTGAGCGAAAGGTTGACTGTCAGATATATTTTGGGCAGTGGTGAGTGAGACAATGGGAAATGTGCCAAAAAATCTCAAATATACAAATGAGCATGAATGGATAAGAGTAGATGGAGAAGAAATTATTTTTGGAATTACTGATTATGCTCAAGATGCATTAACTGAAGTTGTGTGGGTAGAGTTACCCGAAGTTGGCGTTTCGGCCAGTGCCATGGAGTCCATCGCAAGTGTTGAATCAGTAAAGTCTGTCAGCGAGATTTATGCTCCAATTTCTGGAAAAGTAATACAAATTAATGAACAGCTTGAAGATTCTCCTGAAATGATTAATGAGGATCCTTATGGTGATGGATGGATTTGTAGGATGGAAATTTCTGATAAAACGGATATTGAAAAATTACTTAGTCATGATGAATACTCTTCATTAATTGGAAGATAGTATGAATGATTTTGATTTACTCCATATTTATGTTGATGGGTCTTGCATAGAAAATCGTAATGTCACAAATCATACCAAGGCTGGCTGGGGGTTTTGTGTAATTAAAGGAGAT
>MDSW01054850.1_pt1 | contig 10851 bp, 9 predicted proteins | sample 811171 | NCBI WGS metagenome assembly MDSW01 (sample SAMN05326641, study PRJNA326480) | marine metagenome | isolation source: seawater | place: Atlantic Ocean: North West | collected 2012 | reverse complement strand
TGTTTTGAAGGCACAAATTCATGCCGGCGGAAGAGGAAAGGCAGGAGGAGTTAAAATACTTAACAATATTGAAGATTTAGCTATAGCTTCAAAAGAAATGTTAGGGAAGATTTTGATTACAAATCAAACCGGTCCTGTTGGTAAAGAAGTAAAAAGGCTTTATGTTGAAGAGTCTTCAAATATAAAACAAGAGTTTTACCTTTCTTGTTTAGTTGATCGAGCAAGCTCTAAAATTGCATTTATATCAAGTGATCAAGGTGGTATGGATATTGAGGAAGTTGCAAAGTCTAATCCAGAAAAAATTATAACTACAAAAGTTGAGCTGCTTGATAATATAAATGACGACGATTGTAAAAAAATAATTAAAATATTTAATTTAGATGAAAATACATCAATTCAAGGAATTAAATTAATTAAATCGATATATAAAATGTTTATTTCAACTGACGCAAATTTAGTTGAGATTAACCCTTTAATACTAACTGAGCAAAACAATTTACTCTGCTTAGATGCTAAAATGAATTTTGATGATAATTCAATTTTTAGACATCCAGAAATTTTAGATCTAAGAGATCTAAATGAAGAAAATCCAACAGAGATAGAAGCAAGCAAACATGATTTAGCTTATATAAAATTAGAGGGAAGTATTGGATGTATGGTTAACGGAGCTGGTTTAGCCATGGCAACAATGGATATAATTAAGTTATATGGAGAAGAGCCTGCGAATTTTTTAGATGTTGGTGGTGGAGCATCGAAAGAAAAAGTTTCAGCTGCATTTAAAATTATTCTATCCGATAAAAATGTTAAAGGAATTCTAATCAATATTTTTGGTGGAATTATGAGATGCGATGTTCTTGCCCAAGGTGTTGTTGATGCAGCAAAAGAAATTAAAATCAAAGTGCCACTAGTTGTAAGGTTAGCTGGTACAAACTTTTTAGAGGGAAAAAAAATTTTAGATAACTCTGGTTTAGAAATTATTTCAGCTTCGGATTTATCTGATGCTGCACAAAAAATTGTAAAGGAAATCAAATAATGTCAGTTTTGGTAAACAAAGATACAAAAGTAATATGCCAAGGATTTACTGGGTCGCATGGCACTTTTCATTCCGAGCAATCAATTAAATATGGAACTAATCTTGTCGGAGGTGTTACCCCAAAAAAAGGGGGACAAATGCATTTAGAGAGACCTGTATTTAACACAGTTCAAGAAGCAAAAAATAAAACTGGAGCCAATGCTACTATGATTTATGTTCCAGCAAAGTTCGCGGCAGGTGCTATCATTGAAGCAATCGACGCTTCAATAGAACTAATCGTTTGCATAACTGAGGGAATACCAATTTTAGATATGCTTAAGGTAAAGCAGAAATTATCAGGATCAAATTCAAGATTAATAGGACCAAACTGTCCTGGAATTATAACGCCAGATGAATGTAAAATTGGAATTATGCCTGGAAATATACATAAAAAAGGATCTGTAGGAATTGTTTCTAGATCCGGAACTTTAACTTACGAAGCTGTAGCTCAAACAACAGAAAATGGTTTAGGTCAATCTACATGTATAGGCATTGGTGGAGATCCAATAAATGGAACAAATTTTATAGATTGTTTAGACTTATTCCTACACGATCCAGAAACAGAGTCTATTTTAATGATCGGAGAAATTGGAGGAACAGCAGAAGAAGAAGCCTCTAAATTTATTAAAAATCACAAAATAAAAAAACCAATGGTTGGTTTCATTGCCGGAGTTACAGCTCCACCCGGACGAAGGATGGGCCATGCAGGCGCTATAATCTCAGGTGGCAAAGGTGGAGCCAAAGAAAAAATCAAAACCATGGAAGATGCCGGAATTACAATCGCAAAATCTCCAGCAGACATAGGGAAAACACTACTTAACAAATTGTCTAATTGAAAAAATTACATATACTCAATATAATAATATAAAATGAGTATTTCCAGTAATCGTAAACTTGAAGAGACTTCTTTTCTAAGCAAGTCAAACAGTTCTTTTATTGAACAGATGTATTTAAAGTATCTTAAAAAAGATACAGATCTGCCTGATCAATGGAAAATTTATTTTGAAAAGTTAAATGAGGAAAAATCTATAGCAATTAAAGAGTTAGAAGGACCATCTTGGGGTAAAAAATCATCATTCAAATCTGCACAACTGGAAAATTTATTTTTAAATGAAAAAGAGAATACTTTTCAAAATACTGAAAAATTTCATACAACAGATTTTAAAGATGCAAGCACTGAGTCTATAAAAGCGATTGCATTAATAAGAGCTTATAGAATCAGAGGTCACTTATTAGCAAAACTTGATCCATTAGGCTTATCTAAAACAGAATATTTAGATGAACTTCACCCAGATTTTTATGGATTTAAGAAAGAAAATTATGACAAACCTATTTTTTTAAATGGTACGATAAATAAAAATTATTCTTCAATCAGAGAAATATTATATTTTTTAAGAAAAACTTATTGTGGGTCTGTTGGTTATGAATTTATGCACCTCTCCGAGCCTTTGGAGAGAAAATGGTTTAGAGATAGAATCGAACTAGATGAAAAAGGGATTTCATTTACAAAAAATGGAAAAATGGCTATCCTAAATAAATTAATTCAAGCTGAAGGCTTTGAGAAATATCTAGCAAAAAAATATGTTGGAACAAAAAGATTTGGTTTAGACGGGGGAGAATCTTTAATTCCAGCGCTAGAGCAAATTATAAAAGTAGGTGGGCAGTATGCAGTTAAAGAGCTAAAAATAGGAATGCCACACAGAGGAAGACTAAATGTTTTAGCTAATCTTTTGCAAAAGTCATATAAAAGAATTTTTAATGAATTTGCTGGTGAATATGGAGATATATCAAAAGATAGTACAGGAGATGTTAAATATCATTTAGGAGCTTCCTCAGATAGAGAGTTTGATGGAAACTCAGTACATATAAGTTTAACCGACAATCCATCTCACTTGGAGGCTGTTAATCCAGTTGTTTTGGGACAAACAAGAGCAAAGCAGTTCTTTCATAAAGATTTGAAAAGAAAAAAAGTAATTCCAATTTTATTACATGGTGATGCTGCTTTTGCCGGACAGGGAATTGTTGCAGAATGTTTTGCAATGTCAGGTCTTCCAGGACATAATACTGGCGGAACTATTCACATAATTGTTAATAACCAAATTGGATTTACGACAAGTCCTAGATTTGCAAGATCCTCCCCCTATCCGTCTGATGTTGCAAAAATGGTTGAAGCGCCAATATTACATGTTAATGCAGATGATCCAGAGGCAGTAGTATATTGCGCAAGAATTGCTACAGAGTTTAGAATTCAGTTTAATAGGGACGTTGTAATTGATTTAATTTGTTACAGAAGATTTGGTCACAATGAGGGTGACGAACCTTCGTTTACACAACCTTTAATGTATAAAAAAATTAAGTCTCACAAAACAAGTTTAAGTATCTACGGAGAAAAATTGGTAGCTGAACAAACAATTTCTCCAGAAGAATTTGAGAAACAAAAATCTAATTTCAAAAATTTGCTGGATCAACAATTTCAAACTGCTAAAGATTATAAACCAAAAATAGAATGGTTTGAGGGAACTTGGTCAAGATACAGACCTCAAAAAGGAAAAGACATTAGAGGTGTCAGTGGTTTTGATACAAAAGATTTAATTAAAATTTCTGAAAAGATACATAAGATAGATGAAAAATTTAATATTCATAAAACTATAACAAAGATTTTTAATAATAGACATAATTCTGTAGCAGAAGGGAAAAACATAGATTGGTCTACAGCTGAAGCGCTAGCTTTCGGATCACTTCTGGCAAAAGGTAATCCAGTTAGATTAGTTGGACAGGATACTGGAAGGGGCACATTTAGCCAAAGACATTCGATTTTGAGGAGTCAAATTGATAATAGTAGATATATCCCTCTAAACAACATCTCAAAGAGTCAAAAACAATTTGAAATAGTCGATAGCTTATTATCAGAGTTTGCAGTCTTAGGTTTTGAATATGGCTACAGCTTAGTTGAACCAGAAACTTTAGTTTTATGGGAGGCGCAATTTGGAGATTTTGCAAATGGTGCACAAGTAATTATAGACCAATTTATAGCTTCAGGTGAAAGAAAATGGGCTAGAGCATCTGGCCTTGTTTTGCTTTTACCCCACGGTTATGAAGGTCAAGGGCCCGAACATTCATCAGCAAGACTTGAAAGATTTTTACAACTCTGCGCAAAAGATAATTTACAAGTTATGAATATAACAACACCTGCAAATTATTTTCATGCTCTTAGACGTCAAATAACTAGAGATTTTAGAAAACCTTTAGTTATAATGACTCCAAAATCCCTTTTAAGAAACAAACATTGTGTTTCAAATTTAGTAGATTTTAGCAAAAAAAACACTTTCCATAGAATTCTTTGGGATCATGCATTAGATGAAAAGTATGGTTTTATTAAACTTAAAAAACCAAAAAATATTGAGAAGGTCATTATTTGTTCAGGTAAAGTTTATTTTGATATATTAGAGGAGCGTGAAAGATTAAAACGAAATGATGTTTTGTTACTTAGGATTGAGCAGCTATATCCTTTTCCAGCAAAATCGCTTGCAAAAGAATTAAAACCTTATGCTAAAAATGCTAAGTTTTATTGGTGTCAAGAGGAACCAAAAAATATGGGTGCATGGTTCTTTGTGAGAGATTATATTGATTGGACATTAGAATATATTAAAGCTAAAAAAGATAAAATTTCTTATATTGGTAGAGAATTTGCTTCTACGCCAGCGACTGGTTTTGCAAAAAGACATTTAACTCAACAAAAAGAAATTTTAGAAAAGGTTTTTAAATAAAATGAGTGAAGATATTGTTGTTCCAGTTCTAGGAGAGAGTATTACAGAAGCAACAGTCTCAAAATGGCTGAAGAAATCTGGAGATAATGTTAAGGTTGATGAACCAATAGTAGAACTTGAAACAGATAAAGTAAATTTAGAAGTTCCCTCACCAATAAATGGCATTATTTCTGAGATCAAAACAAAGGAAGGAGAAACAGTAAAAGTTGGAGCTTTATTAGGTGTAGTTTCTGAAACCGAAAATAACGAAGCTAAAAAAATAGAAAAAATTAAACCCACAAAAAAAATTGAGGAAAAAGTTAAAGAACCTCATGAAAGAAAATCAAACGTAGTCAATTTTGAAAAATCAAAAATTCCTGAACCTAAAATATTTGAAGAAAATGATAACGAGCCATTGATTTTAACTGATGAATTTAAGATAGAGGATAGAACAAAATCAAATTCACCTGTAAATTTATCCCCTGCTGTTAGAAAAATTGTTAAAGAAAAAAGTATTGATATTTCAAAAATCCAAGGAACTGGAAAAGATGGAAGAATATTAAAAGGTGACTTAATAAATTTAATGTCATCAAAACCCTCTGCTAATCAAAGAAAATTAGAAAAAGGTCAAGAGGAACGAGTTAAAATGACTAGATTAAGACAAACTATTGCAAAAAGACTCAAAGAGGCACAAAATTCTGCTGCTATGCTTACTACTTTTAACGAAGTTGATATGAGTGCAATTATTCAAATGAGAAAAGAAAATCAGGACGATTTTCAAAAAAATTTTGGAATTAAATTAGGTTTTATGTCTTTTTTTGTAAAAGCATGCGTTTTGGGATTAAAGCTTTATCCTAGTATTAACGCAGAGGTAGATAACGATCATATAATTTACAAAAATTATTATAATATTAGTTTTGCTGTTGGAACTGAAAGAGGTTTGGTAGTTCCTGTCTTAAGAGATGCAGATGAATTATCTTTTGCAGAAATTGAAAAAAATATCAAAGCTATTTCTGAAAAGGCAAAAGATGGAAATTTAACTATTGAGGATCTTCAAGGAGGTACCTTCACCATAAGTAATGGAGGTGTTTACGGCTCAATGCTTTCAACGCCTATTTTAAATCCACCACAGTCAGGAGTTTTAGGAATGCATAATATTATTGAAAGACCAATAGCAGTAGATGGTCAAATACAAATTAAACCAGTTATGTATGTTGCATTATCCTATGATCACAGAATAATTGATGGAAAAGACTCGGTTTCATTTTTAAAAACAATTAAAGAAAACTTAGAGGATCCAAGAAGGTTATTTTTAAATATTTAATTATGTCTCAAAAATTTGATGCAGTTGTTATAGGAGGTGGACCTGGTGGTTATGTTTGTGCCATAAGACTAGCACAACTTGGCCAAAAGACTGCATGTATAGAGTCTAGAGGATCTTTGGGAGGTACATGCTTAAATGTAGGATGTATTCCATCAAAAAGCTTATTAAATTTGTCTGAAAACTATCATAAGGCAAAAAACTTTGAAAAAATTGGGATAGAAATTGGTTCCTTAAAACTTAACCTTCCAAAAATGATGAAGAATAAAGAAAAAGCTGTAACAGTCTTGACTAAAGGTGTCGAGTTTTTGTTTAAAAAAAATAAAGTTACTTATTTCAAGGGAACTGGTTCAATTACTGGAACTAATCAAATTACCGTAAAATCAAATGAAAATAAAAATGAAACTATAGAATCAAAAAATATAATTATAGCTACAGGTTCCAATGCTGTATCACTGCCTGGTATTGAATTTGATGAAGAAAAAATAGTTTCATCTACGGGTGCACTTTCTTTAAAAGAGGTTCCTAAAAAATTAGTTGTAGTTGGTGGCGGATATATTGGATTAGAAATGGGATCTGTATGGTCAAGATTAGGATCTGAAGTTCAAGTTATAGAATTTCTTGATCATATTACTCCAGGCATGGACAAAGAAATATCCATCGAATTTCAGAAATTGCTTAAAAAACAAGGAATTAATTTTAATTTGAAAATGAAAGTAGAATCTATTTCAAAAAGTAATGATGGAATTACGTTGAATACAGTTGACGAGCAAGGAAATCAAAAGAAATTTAATTGTGATGTAGTTCTAGTTTCTGTTGGCAGAAAACCTAATACTAGTAATTTAAACCTAGATAAAATTGGAGTTGAAAAAGATAAAAAAGGAAGAATTAAAGTAAATAATCATTTTCAAACAAATGTTAAAAATATATATGCTATTGGTGATGTAATTGAGGGCCCAATGTTGGCACACAAAGCTGAGGAGGAAGGTATAGCTGTTGCAGAGATCATTGCGGGTCAATCAGGTCATGTAAATTATGATATAATCCCAGGTGTGATTTATACTTCACCAGAAGTAGCTTCTATTGGTAAAACAGAAGAACAACTTAAAGAAACGAAAGTAGATTACAAAGTTGGAAAATTCCCTTTTATGGCAAACTCAAGAGCAAAAGCAATAGATGAACCAGAGGGATTTGTAAAAATTTTGGCTGACTCTAAAACAGATAAAGTTTTAGGGGTACATATGATTGGTCCTCATGCAGGAGAATTGATAGCGGAAATGGCAATTGCCATGGAATTTGGAGCTAGTTCAGAGGATATTGCACGAACTTGTCACGCACACCCTACTTTTTCAGAGGCAGTGAAAGAAGCTGCATTATCAGTAGAAAAAAGACAAATACACTCTTAGCAAAAATATAATTTATTTACGCGCAATAAAAACTAGAATATATTAAAAAAATGGCAAGAGCACAGAAAAACAAAAAAAATTTTTTTGTAAGATTTTGGAATGGTCAACTTTCTTTACCAATGTCCTATTGGGGTGTAGGTGTAGGTATAGGAATTCTTTTTTCAATTTTAGTTGTAATTATTATTGTGATGCTTGGCATGCACGATGATGCTATGTGGGGTTTTATTATTCCATTTCAAATTTATACAGTTGTTGGAATTTGGAGATCAGCAGATAGATATAAAGGGCCAAAATTCTGGGCAATACTTGCAAAAATTGCTGTAATAATAGGTATTCTTTCTAATTTGATGTCTTTGCTTTCAGGCTATTAATTATTAATTAAAAACCTTTACTATAATATATAATCTTTTTTATTGGCCCCTCATTATTGAGGGGCCATGTTTCATTAGTTAATAATCATAACAGTAAGTTGTACAGCTATTACCATAACAGCTAGTAGTACAATAAGAATATCCTGCCATAGCATTTCCGCTAAGTAATGCCAGGATACCAATTATAAGTCCTATTTTTTTCATTTTTCCTCCTTTATAAAATAAAAATAATTATTCATTGAAAATTTTGTATGTGAAAAGTGATTGTAAATATTGGACAAATCCTTGATTTAATAGATTTTATTTGTCCAATTTTTCAGTTAGAATTTCTTTAATAAAAATGGCAAAACTAAGAGAAATTTCATCAATAGAACATGGTCTTACAGAAGCCATAAAGAATCTTAAATCCAAAGTAATTGAGGAAGTAACAGGAAAAAGTGAATCCTTTTTAAGAAAATGTAGCGATCCAGATTTAGATCAACAACTTGATCACAGAGATGCTGTAAAAATTGATAAAGCTTGTGTTAAAAATGGTTTAACACCTTATCTTTTAAGAGCACACGAATATATAATTCAAAAAGAACTTAAAAACGTAGTAACTGATCAAAAAGATTTAAATGAACTTTTAACAAAATTTACAATTCTACATGGTCAACTGTTATCCGTTATTAATTCCGCAAAAAGTCAAAGTGGCCATAAAGGTGAACAAATTTCATCAGTTGAAAAAAAGGATATTTTTGCTGCTTTCGAAGCTTTAGAAAATAAAATTCACAAAATAAAAACAACAATTGAAAACGGTTAATGCTACTTCTTCTTTTAACAATTCTTCCCTCAATCTTAATAGTTTTATTTTTTGTAAAATCAGATAGATTTAAAGAACCAACTAAAGAGATCATAAAAGTTTTTTTTCTAGGTATACTAATTACTATTCCAGCATATTTTTTGAATTCATTTTTAAGTGGAATTTGGTATTCAACAAATGCTAGCGAAGGACTTATTTCATCATTTCTAACAGCGGCTCCAGTAGAAGAAGGTTTAAAATTATCTATTTTATATTTCTTTGTATATAAAATGAAAGATTTTAATGAGCCTATAGACGGTATTGTTTATGGTGTTACAGCTTCTCTTGGTTTTGCAACTTTGGAAAACATTTATTATGTTTATCTTTTAGCAGATTACTTTGAAACTTCTTCAATGACATTAGCGATACTAAGATCGTTTTCTGCTATTCCTGCCCATGCCGTCTTTGGTATATTTATGGGTTACTTTTTCATGAAATATGTTTTTATTAAAAAGGGTGATAATTTAATTTTTGCATTTGTAATCCCTTTTGTTTTACATGGTTGTTACAATTTATTTACTGCTTCTAATTTTTGGGTTTCGTTAATACTAATTTTAATTTCATGGATCGTAGCATTAAAAATGTTTTCAAGTCTAAAAAAAACTCAAAACACAAAAAGAAGGGAATATGAAAAAAAATTATAATTTATTATTTTTTATAACAATAATTTTATTTTTAACAAATATTTCGTTTGCTAAAGAAATAAGAACTCGTTTTGGTTTCTTTATAAATCTACCAAATGACTTTATTGCAATACAAGATCAGAATATAGCTGACCTAATGAATGAGTATGAAGGATCTGACTTAGATAAAGAATTTTTTAATGAATTTATGGCCGGATCCACAAAAAATGATATGAATATTGAATATTATTTTCCAGAAAAAATTGATCCTGAAACTAACCAGATAAATATCAATTATCAAACAGACACAAGTCTTAATGAAATTATTGGAGAAGTTAACCTAAAAACTGAAGTTTGTCCTTATTACCTTCAGGTATATAAAGAATTATTCAAAAGAAATATTAAGCAATATTACTGCAAATTAAATAATAATTTTAAAAATAAATATAAAAATGTAATTCACATCAAGCATGATGGACCATCAAAGGGAACTTATATGATACAATATCAATTTGATGTTAAAAGAAAGATGGTCACTTTAACAATAGGATGCCAACCTAAAAATTGCAATTATATGGAAAAAGTTGGAACTGATATAATGAAATCAATTAATTGAAATGTTTAAAGATCTAAAAAAGTATATAAGAAATTTTCTTTTAATTTTAATTTTAATTTTGTTTCAAAACACTTCTTTTTCAGAAGAAAGCTTTTATCATGAAGATAAATCTGTAGCCTGCTCTAATTTTTATAACGCAATTAAAAACAGTGATAATCCTAGAGTTAAAAACTTATTTCCAAGATTTATATACAAAGATTATGGTTTTTACATTAAATCTACTACTAATTCCAAAGGTGAATGGATCGCTGTCAAAAACGAAAATGGATACTTATTAGTTGGCGAAGTATATTCCTATAAAACTCTAGGCAAAATAAATCCTGAAGATATTATAGTTAATATAGAGGGTGAAAGAATAACCTCCCTTGATCAATTTAACTCAATTATTTTTTCAGATAATATAGAAGAAATTACGATCGATTTAATAAAACCTGATGGTGAAAATTATAGCGCTACAATAAATAATCATTGGAATTCATATGCACAAATTGAATATAGCTTAGAAGATATTTATGTCTCAAATATAGATATAAAAACTGGAACTGCTACTTTTGCTGTAAGAGAAGCGTTTCAATACAATTATGACAAAGAAAATAATGAAGACGATTATTTACATCCAATATTTTTAATTGCAAAAAAATTTCTTGTTGAACCCGTGGAAGAAGGAGAAGAACCTTTTGTGCATATTTGCAACCCTACAGCTGAGCAATTTAAAAATTCCGGTCTATTAGATCCCTTGAACTCTAATACTCGAAAATTAGTAAAATCAGATAGAGATTTAATTAAAATAAATCATAAAATAACCACCTATGTTGCACCTTTTCAGAATTATAATAATGTGAGAGTAGAAACTGA
>MDSW01028896.1_pt1 | contig 10851 bp, 12 predicted proteins | sample 811171 | NCBI WGS metagenome assembly MDSW01 (sample SAMN05326641, study PRJNA326480) | marine metagenome | isolation source: seawater | place: Atlantic Ocean: North West | collected 2012 | reverse complement strand
TAGCTGCTCAAGCGGGCGCAACCTTAACTGACATGGAATTTGTTCAATTTCATCCAACAGGACTCGATTTTGGACTTGACCCAACTCCACTGGCAACTGAAGCAATCAGAGGAGAGGGAGCTTTATTAGTAAATCAAAACAATGAAAGATTTATGCTTGAAGTTCATCCAAATAATGAACTAGCCCCTCGTGATATTATCGCGCAAAATATTTTCAAACAAATTGAAAAAGGAAATTCCGTCTTTCTTGATTGTAGAAATAAAATCTTCAAAAATTTTAAAGATCGGTTTCCTCAAGTTTATAGCTATTGTATAAAAGCAGATATCAATCCTGAAGAGGAATTAATTCCTATTATTCCAGTTGCTCATTATCACATAGGAGGAGTTAAAACTAATCTCAAAGGACAAACGTCAATTAGAGGTTTGTGGTGCTGTGGTGAGGTTGCAGCAACTCATGTGCATGGAGCAAATAGGTTAGCATCTAACTCTTTGTTAGAATCTTTAGTGTTTGGAAAAATTGTTGCAAAAGAAATTAATAGTCAACCTTTAGAAAAAGAAAGAGAACTAATTAGTCCATCCTTTATCAAGACTTACAAAGAAAAGACAAAGAATAAGATAATGGCCAAAAAATATATCTGGCAACTTAGATCATCCATGATGCGCAATCTTGGAATAGTGAGAAATAAAGTTTCTATTTTAAGAGGTCTAACTGAAATTATAAAAATTGAGCGAGAATCAAGAGGTCTTTCAGCCAAATTAAACGATATGATTTTAGTGAGTAAATTTATAATTATTGGCGCCTTTAAAAGAATGGAAAGTAGAGGATGTCATTTAAGATCTGATTTTCTGGAATCAAAAAAAGAGTTTCTTAAACACATTGATCAGAGCCAATCTAGTCTTGAAAGAGATATTCAAACAATATTAAAGGAAAGAAATATCTTAAAGAAAGAACAGTCTCTTGCTAGCTAGAAGTTATATTAATAGACAAGTTAAAACTGCACTAAAAGAAGACTTGGGAAAACTTGGTGACATAACTTCAAAAGCGCTAATTCAAAAAAATCAAAAATCAGTAGCAATTATAAAGTTAAAAGAAAATGCGGTACTTTGTGGACTAGAACTTGCTGTTGCGACATTTAAGACAATAGATAATAAAATAAAGATTGTTTCAAAAAAAACTGACGGTAGAAAATTTAAAAAAGGAACAGTCGTATTGAAAATAAAAGGAAGTACAAGAAGCATTTTAATTGCTGAGAGAACTGCTTTAAATTTTCTTGGATTAATGTCAGGAATAGCCACCAAATCAAAAATATACGCTGACATCGCAAGACCGTATGGTGTAAAAATTTATTCGACTAGAAAAACAATTGTTGGGATAAGGGATCTTGAAAAGTATGCCTTAACTAAAGGTGGAGCATACATCAATCGAATGTCGTTGGATGATTTTTTCTTTATTAAAGATAATCATTTAAAAAGTTTTATAAATCTCAAGGATAGTATTGCAAAAGTAAGAAAGTATAATCCTAGAAAAAAAATTACTGTTGAGGTTGATAGTATTTCTCAGCTAAGAAAAATTCTCAATGAAAAAATAGATGTTATTTTACTTGATAATATGAATAGTGATCGCATAAAGAAATGTTTAAAATTAGCAAAGAACAGGTTTGTCTGTGAAGCATCGGGCAATATTAATTTAAAAAATCTCAGGGCAATCGCTAGAACAAAAGTAAACCGTATTTCTACAGGTCAACTTACTCATAATATTAAAAATGTAGATTTTGGATTGGAAATATAAAATACCTATGTATAGCCGTAAAATTGTACCGCCAGACTTCATTGTTCCAGAAAAAATAGAAAAATCTGAATTCACTCTAAAGCCATTAACGGTAAGGGATATAATTAAAGACTATGACGCTGTAATGAGTAGTGTTGACCATCTAAAAGGTCTAATGGATGATAGTGGCTGGCCAGAGGGACTAACAATTGAGGAAAATTTAATTGATCTTGGCTGGCACCAGAGAGAATTTACTGAAAAACACTCTTTTGCCTATACAATATTATCTCCGAGTAATCATGAATGTATTGGATGTTGTTATATCTATCCATCTGAAAATAAGGAATTTGAAGTGCAGGCATTTTATTGGATACGTCAAAATATGTTATCAGATGGTCTTGAAGATAGGTTTGGAAATTTTTTTAAAGACTGGATAAAAAATGACTGGCCTTTTAAAAGTGCAGAGTTTCCAGGAAGAGATTAGTAATTAGTCAAATATTTTTTCATAGAACTTATTTAATTCTTGAGGATCGAGTCTTTTTTGCTCCATTGTATCGCGATCTCTAATTGTGATGGTTTTATTCTCAAGTGTCTCAAAGTCAACAGTAATACAAATCGGTGTCCCTATTTCATCATGTCTTCTATAACTTTTACCAATATTTCCAGAGTTCTCTAATATTACTCTTCCTAATCCTAATTTTTGTAAATCATTTTTTATCTCTTTTGCAGCATTAACTAGCTCTTCGTTATTTCTTTTCAAGGGAATTACTGCAGCTTTAATGGGAGAGAGATGAGGTTTTAATCCGAGAACTATTCTTGTATTATTTTCACCAACATTTTCTTCTCTATAAGCTTCATTAAGCAAAGCAAGGACTCCCCTATCCACTCCTGCTGACGGTTCAATAACATATGGTATAAACCATTTCTTTGTTTCTAAATTTTGAATACCAAGTTTTGTTGTTGATTTTGTATTTTTCATGACAGAAGAGGAAATTGAATATTCTTCTTGATTCTTTGTATGGGATCCTAAATCAAAGTCTGTTCTGTTAGCTATTCCTTCAAGCTCTTCAAGTCCATGTGGAAAATCATACATAATATCTACTGTTGCTTTTGAATAATGAGATAAATCTGATTTATCAACTTCAAGTTTCTGAATCCTATCTTTATCAATTCCTTGTTCTATCCACCAATTATACCTCGATTCAACCCAATATTTATGCCACTCTTCATCTTGTCCAGGCTCTACAAAAAATTCCAGTTCCATCTGCTCAAACTCCCTAACTCTAAATATGAATTTACCTGGGGTAACTTCATTTCTGAATGCCTTACCAATTTGAGCAACGCCAAATGGAATAGATTTGTTGGTTGAATCTAAAACATTTTTAAAGTTCGTAAAAATTTGCTGAGCTGTTTCTGGCCTCAAATATGCATAATTACTTCCATCATCTACAGGTCCAACAGTGGTTTTAAACATGAGATTAAATGGCCTTGGTTCAGTTAAGTCATCTGAGCCGCAAGCAGGGCATTTACCATCAGCTGATTGATCTGATCTAAATCTATTTTTACAGCTTCTACAATCAACCAAAGGATCTGAAAAAGTATCTTCATGACCAGAATGTTTTAAAACTTCTCTACCTGTTAAGATAGATGCATCAAGTCCCTCTACATCATCTCGGTCATATATAATTGATTTCCACCATGCCTGCTTGAGATTATTTTTAAGTTCAACGCCAAGAGGTCCATAGTCATAAAGACCTTGTAATCCTCCATAAATTTCATTTGATTGAAATATAAAACCTCTTCGCTTACAAAGAGAAACGAGATCATCCATTGTCTTAGAGACCATATTTGCTCCAATATGAACTTTCATTTAATCTCTCAAACAGATGATCAACTAAATCATTAGAAGGAGAACTGGAACCTAATAAATTTTTAACAAAGGACTTTTTTCCTTCAATCTTTTTAATTTTTAAGTTCTTACCATAAGTTTTCGATAAATATACATTTAGTTCTTCGTTAGAATCTACCAATCCAAGTGACTTTGCCTGTTCGCCAGTCCAAAATTCTCCATTAAATACCTGAGAAGGTTTTATTTTCTTTTTACGATTTTTAGAAACTAAATTCTTAAAATTTTCAAATATGCTATCTTGAACTTTAATTAATTTATTAATATCCTTTTTAGAAACTTCTTCAAATGGATCTAAGAATGATTTTCTATCACCTTTTGTGAATACTCTCCTCTTAATGCCAAGCTTGTCTATAAGTTTTTTAAACCCAAATGAAGCACTTATAACTCCTATAGAACCAACAATTGAACTTTTATTTGCTATCAAATAATCACCAGAGCACATCAACATATAACCACCAGACGCAGCAACATCTTCTGCAACTGTAATTACTTTTGTTTTATTCTTTTCTGCCAACTCTCTAATTTTATTATAAATTAATTCAGATTGTACTGGAGAGCCTCCAGGTGAATTAATATTGATTATTACAATTTTCGGCTTTTTAAAAGTAAAAGCCCTTTCAAGTAAGCTTGAACAATTATCTATTGTTAAGCCTTTTTGGAATCTACCAAGATCTCCAATGACCCCCCTTAGGCTAACAACATTTATGCTGATTTTTGAGCTAAAAATATTCATTTATTTAAATTACAAGTGTAAAGAAACCAATAACTTTCTATTCTATGAAACTATATTATAAGTAAGTTCCAATATGAAACAAAAAGATAAAAAAAGTATCAATAATGCTCCTGTTGAGAGGTTAGCTAAAAAATTAAGTAGTCGTCTAAATCAAGTAGAAGCTGAAATTAAAAAAAATATTAAAGATCAGGAAGGCCTAATTACTATAACCGCAGGGCACTTAATTAATGCTCAAGGAAAGAAACTGAGGCCACTTCTTACTCTTCTAATTTCAAGGATGTTCAAATATAGAGGAAATTCAGACATTAATTTGGCTGTTTGCATAGAATTTATTCACAATGCAACTCTACTTCATGATGATGTTATTGACGAAGGTAAAGTAAGAAGAGGAAAAGTAAGTGCAAATCAGATATGGGGGAATAAGATTAGTGTTCTTGTTGGCGATTATCTTTTAAGTAAAGCTTTTAAATTAATGGTAAAAAATAAATCACTTAAGCTGCTTGAGATATTGTCTGAAACGTCATTAATTTTAGCAAGAGGTCAAATCCAAGATGTAAATAATTTTCAAAATATTCATTTAAGTGAAAATAAGTACCTTAAAATCATAAATGCAAAAACTGCTGAGTTATTTAGAATTTCTTGTTTTTTACCAACAATTTTAACTAATCAAAAAATATCTATACAAAAATCGTTTAATGATTTTGGATATAATTTTGGAATGGCCTTTCAGCTATCGGATGATATATTGGATTATTTTGGAAAAACTAGACAAACGGGGAAGGTAATAGGAAAGGATTTTTTTGAAGGAAAGATCACCTATCCAATGATCCATTGTTATAGCAAATCTGCTACTAAAGATAAAAAAATTTTAAAAAGCTTTTTTAAAAAGAAAACTAGATCAAAAACTGATCTTCATCAAACTCTTAAAATAATGGAGAAAACGAATACGCACAAAAAGTCTTTAGATTTTATGTCAAAATTCCTTGAAAAAGCTAAAAAGAATATTTTAAAATTTGATGGAATTGCAGATAAGGTGTATCTTGACGAATTAGTCGATCATTTATTAATTAGAGAAAGATAATGTCTTTAAATACATTTGGAAAATTATTCAGATTTACTACATGGGGAGAGTCTCATGGAGCTGCAATAGGCTGCTTAATCGATGGATGTCCTCCAAGAATTCCATTATCAGAGAAAGATATTCAAAAATATCTTAACGAAAGAAAGCCAGGATCATCAAAATTTGTGACTCAAAGAAAAGAGGAAGATAAGATAACGATACTTTCTGGTGTTTTTGAAGGTAAAACGACTGGCACGCCAATAATGCTAATTATTTGGAATAAGGATCAAAAATCAAAGGACTATTCTGAGATTAAAAATAAATTTAGACCTGGGCATGCTGACTTATCTTATTTTCTCAAATACGGCATCAGAGATTATAGAGGCGGTGGACGCTCTTCAGCCAGAGAAACTGCTAGCAGAGTAGCTGCAGGTGCAGTTGCAAGAAAAGTAATTAATCATATTTTGAAAAAAGATATTTTAATTCAAGGCGCAGTTGTACAAGTTGGAAAACTTGCTATCAATCCAAGAAATTTCAATTGGAAAGAAGTTAGAAAAAATAGCTTTTTCTCTCCTGATAAGAAAATTTTAAAAACTTGGGAAGAATACCTCACTATTACTCGAAAAAAAGGGTCTTCTCTTGGAGCAAAAATCATTATTAATGCAAAAAATGTACCTGCTGGATTAGGTGAACCAGTTTATGGAAAGTTAGATGCCGAGTTGGCAGGAGCAATGATGAGCATTAATGCTGTTAAAGGAGTAGAGATTGGATCAGGTAATGATTCTATAGAATTAACTGGTGACCAAAATTCAGATGAATTAAGAGTAGATAAAAGTAAAAAAATAATCTTTTCCTCAAATAATTCCGGTGGAATACTTGGTGGAATCTCTAGTGGTCAAGACATTGATGTAAGTATTACAATCAAGCCCACTTCTTCTATACTTAAATTACAAAAAACAATTAATGATAAATTTAAAAATACCACAATTTCCACAAAAGGAAGGCATGACCCTTGTGTAGGTTTAAGAGCAGTCCCAATTGCCGAAGCAATGATGGCATGCGTCCTTGCTGACCACATAATGCGCAATAAAGCTCAATGTAGCTAAACTTTTAGATCTATTAAGAAATCAATTAATAGATATATCTTTCTGCTTTTAACTCTAAGAATTCTTAGTTCATTGATGGTTTTTTTGTATAGCTGTGTTTTATAATCTAGAAGTAAAAATTTATCTCTCTTCTTCATCCTAGGATAATCTTCAAGATCGTCATTAATTTGAAAAATTTCTCCAATACATAGCCCAACTTTTGAAAGTCTATTCACTGTAATCTTGTTTTTTTTAGATGCAATTCCTACTGCAGAACAGCAATAAGACATTAGTTTTCCTGTCTTAAGCCTATTAATCTCAATTCTTTTAGCAATAGATTTTTTATTTATACTAAGGTCAAGATACTGTCCCTTAAGTAAACCGCATTCACCAGAAATCTTAGTAAGGCGCTCTATTAATTTTAATTTTATATTATCTGATAATTTAAAATTTTTGTTAGATAAATTTTCATAAGTTTTAGTCAACAATCCACAACCTGCAAGAATTGCAATAAATTCATTATACCTATAATGTGTTGTTTTCTTTCCTCTTCGATACTTATCATTATCCATCGCAGGCAAGTCGTCATGAACAAGTGAATAATTATGCAGCATTTCAACTGCAGCAGCTAAGTTCATGATAACACTGCTCGAAAGCTTATATTCTTTGCCAAATAAGAAAATTAAGTACGGTCGGAATCTCTTACCGCCTGAGAATAGCGAGTAATTAATTGAGCTATTTAATAAATCTTTCTCTTTAGCTAGTTTTTTTTTAAGAAAAACATCAAATCTTTTTGTAAATCCACTTAAGTCTTTAATGGTTTTACTATGTATCATTAGCCTTCTTTTTTAAAACCTTGCCATCTGATGAAATTTTCATCTCTTCTAATTTTAAGACAGCTTCATCAAGCTTTTTTTGACAATGAAGCTTAAGCATAGACCCACGGGTATAGTATTCAATTGATTTTTCTAAGTCAACAGACCCACTTTCCAAACTATCTACTATTTCTTCTAGCTCAGCTAAAGCGTTTTCAAAAGATAATTTATTTATGTCTTCAGGAATATTCTTCATCATTTCTTCTGTAATTCATTTAGATGAATTAACATAGATTGTTCTAATGCTTGTATATCATAACCACCTTCTAGCATAGATATAATTCTTCCATTAGAATATTTATTTGCAATTAGCTTTAGTTTTTGAGTAATAATTTCAAAATCTTTTTCAATAAGATTGATACTTGCTAATGGATCTTTTTGATGAGCATCAAATCCAGCAGAAATAATAATAAAATCAGGTTTTTGTTGATCAAGGTTCTGCATAATTCTTTCATCAAATATTTTCTGGTACATCTCTGAATTTGTACCAGAACGTAAAGGAGCGTTAATTATATTTCCTACTCCCACCTCGTTGGTATCTCCTGTACCAGGATATAATGGGTATTGATGAGTTGAATAATAATGAACTTTTGAATTCTCATAAAAGATATCTTGAGTTCCATTTCCATGATGAACATCAAAATCAATAATCGCTATATTCTTAAAATTGTAGCTCTTAATTAAATAGTGTGCAGCAATTGCTACATTATTAAAAACACAAAATCCCATTGAACGATCAAAGCATGCATGATGTCCTGGAGGTCTAACGATACAAAAAGCATTACTAGCTTCTTTTTTCATTATAGCATCCGCAGCATCAATCCCTGCTCCAGCTGCCCTCATTGTAGCTTCTAGGGATCCGCTTGAAACAGGAGTTTCTTGGTCCAAGAAAACAATTTCATTATTCGAGGGAAATCGTTTAAGAGTTTCATCAACAAAATCTTTTGAGTGAGCACTATATATTAATGATTTTTTTACTTCATTAGGCTTCACTATTGAAATATTGTTTAAGTCTTCTTTATTTATTAGATCAATGATATTTTTAACTCTATCTGAGCATTCTGGATAATCAAGTGTGGACACATGATCTTTAAAACATTCATCATAATATATATTTGTTTGAATCATAAGATATGAAGTTTAAAATTAAAAAATATTCAAAAAATTCTATTCAATTAGCATCAAGAAGTCTACTGAATGGTTTAACAATTATTCTTCCTACAGATACGGTTTACGGAATAGCTGCATTAGCTGAAAATGAAAAAGCTGTTGAAAAAATCTTTAAAATTAAAAAAAGACCTAAATCTCTACCGTTAATAATATTCGTTAAATCAATTAAAGATGCAGCAAAAATTGCCAAATTTTCTCCTTTGGATATGGCTCTTGCTAAAAAACTTTGGCCAGGACCACTAACATTAATATTAAAAAAAAAGAAAAGTAAAATTTACAATGGTGATAAAAGACTATCAAAAATTGGTATAAGAATTCCCAAAAATAATACAGTCCTAGCTCTACTAAATAAGATAAAAAAACCACTAGCTACTACAAGTGCGAATCTTCATAAGGAAAGAAATACTAGAAAAATTGATAATCTAAACATTCTTGAAAATAAAAATATTGATATAGCAATCTCATCTAGTGAGAAAATGAGCTTTAAAGAGTCAACACTTCTTGAAACATCATGTAAAGAAGTTAAGATTATTAGGTCAGGTCAAATAAATAAGAAAATAATAAGGAAGGTAATCAAATCTCATGGCTATTCACACAAAATTAAATGATATATTAAAAATTGAACATCCAATAATGTTAGCTGGTATGGCTGGAGTGGCCTACAGTGAGGTATGTGCTGCAGTTTCTAATGCTGGTGGTTATGGAACTTTAGGTGCAGCTAATATGTCAATAAAAGAAATAGAAAGTGAAGCAAAAAAAGTTAGAGAATTGACTGACAAACCCTTTGGGATTGATCTTTTGTCTCCAGTTCCTGATCAACTAGAAAAAGGGGTTGACGTAATAATAGAGAGTGGCGCATCCTCATTTATAGCAGGTCTAGGTGTACCTTTTCCTATTATTGATAAGCTTCACAAAGCAGGTCTGTTGGTCATAAGCATGTGCGGAACAGTTAATCATGCCATTAAAGCAGAACAAGCTGGCTGTGATATCGTAGTTGCTCAAGGGACAGAAGGCGGTGGTCATACTGGAAGAATAGGTGCAATGGCATTAATTCCGCAAGTTGTAGATGCTGTCAAGATTCCAGTGGTTGCAGCTGGATCAATTATAGATGGAAGAGGTCTTGCTGCAGCCCTTGCATTTGGTGCAGTTGGAGTTTGGGTTGGTACAAGATTTATAATGTCTGAGGAAGCTCATGCTCATCAAGATGCAAAAGATTATATGCTCCAATCTGGTATTGAAGATACCATAGTTACTAGATCATATACTGGTAAACCTTGTAGATGTATTCAGAATGATCGAATTCAAAGATTTGAAGATAACCCAGATCAAATTAAAAAATTTCCCTTACAGTTTATGCAAACAATGCAAGATAATGTCTTTGGAACTATTGGGGGAAAGATTAAAGGAATTGATGTAAAGGAAGATTGCATGCCTAGTGGACAGGGCATAGGAGGAATAAACGATATACTTCCTTCAAAAACGATTGTTGATAATATGATTAATCAAGCTTCGAATATTATTAAGAATGCAAACAATTATAATATTAACTAGGCATCTACAAAGGCATTGAAAGAGAAGCACCTTCTCTCTCCTTCTCCTCTAAATGGATGAACATCATGCATTAAAAATGCAGGAAAGATATAGAAATCACCAACACGAGGTTTAAAAGTTTGACGATGCTTAACTAATGGAGGGCTATTTCTAGGTAAAGAGACTCGCCCATCAAAAAAAGAAATTAAACCAGCAAGGTCTTTTTCCTTATTATTTCGAATAGAGCTCGGGATCTTTAGATACCCTACTCCACTTATATTTCCTCGATGTAAATGTGGTGGATTAAAATCTCCAGCATATTGACTAACAATCCAGGCTTTTTCTAATCTTATTTTTTTTACTTTTATATCAAGGGTTTTTTTATAATAATCTTTGATTGAATTATTTACTGCACTCTCTAGACCAGATTTAAGTATCTTTTTTGGGATTCTAAACTGTTGTTTCATGCTTCCAATTAAACGATGATCGTAATCATATTTTTTAGTTAAAGTTTTATTCTGAGTGACCTCATCCGAAAACTTATTTAGCTTATTAATCACTACACTCTTTAGTCTAGTTTTTCCTATTGATGGGCCAAATGGCTTAATTACTTTCATATTATTCACTTTATCTGGTGCGCCCGGAAGGATTCGAACCCTCAACCCTCAGATCCGAAGTCTGATGCTCTATCCAGTTGAGCTACGGACGCATCTATATTATTA
>MDSW01116695.1_pt1 | contig 10852 bp, 3 predicted proteins | sample 811171 | NCBI WGS metagenome assembly MDSW01 (sample SAMN05326641, study PRJNA326480) | marine metagenome | isolation source: seawater | place: Atlantic Ocean: North West | collected 2012 | reverse complement strand
GGATCAACAATATCGGTATCTATTAATCGATTCATTGATCTGTAGTGTTGGAAATCAGAATTTCCCATTGCCATCATGGTAATAGCCACAGAGTCAGAGCCGGGCTCTCTTCCCGCCCTTCCTACTTTCTGTCTATATGAAGAAATATTTCTAATTGCTTTGTGTGTTATTACTTCAGAAACATTGTCCATATCTACTCCTACTTCTAGAGTTGGAGTTGCTATTGCAATATCATGAGGTATTGGCCTATCCTCATCTTTTTCGTCACGAGCGAGTAATCTTTCATATGCGCCTTTTCGTGGTTTTTGGCTAAAAGCAAAATTAGCGCTAGCCTTCCCATCTGTAGAATCACTTTCCGGTTTAGTTTTTCCAGTATATCTACTACTTCGAATTACTTGTTGAAAACTCTGATGTGCCAAATCACCAGGTCTTCCCTCAAAAGTATCTTCTCTTGGAGAAAACCACCAACAAGTACCTACTTCTAAGTGAGGGCAGGTTTCCAAACCAGTAACATTAAAACTTTCTCTCTCATCATTTTCATAAAGAGGAATATTCCATCTTGAATGTTCTCCATTTAGATTGCCATCAGTAAATTCAATAAATTTATTTATATCATCTTTCGATATATTAATCGGGTTTGAATGATGATTCATATTTTGACAACTTTCACAAACTGAAGCCCCGTCAGTTTGTATTTGAAGAGGACGCTCATGCCAGTGTGCATATGGTCTTCGAACTCTCCTATTTTGATGCGGACCACTGATGGTACGTCTTTTGTCTCTTCCAGTTGATTCGTTATCTATCAGTAGTGAATGCCAAGTTCCCACTACTTCATGACTATCTGCAAAACCTATGGTTTTTTGCAATTTTTCCATTATTTGTGGTGTCTGTGTACCACCACTTTCTCTTTCATGGAAGTTCCTGCTTCTTCGTTGATGAGTTACCGCACTGGTCAAATCAACCAATGCTCCATTTGTTGGTGTACCCACTCTTGGACGTACCAATATATGATGTAAAATTCCTAATGGGGCGTTATTGTCCATTTCCTCAGAGGATGCGTCAACATGATCAACAAAAACGGAGGCAGGCACGCCTGAAATTTTACTAACATGATATCTCGGTTTAGCTATTGTAGCACTAACTCCAATGAAATTCATATTCTTATTTCTTTCACGATTATCAAAATCGAAAATCAATTGCCTACAACGGGAGACTAATTTAGAATGATGTGCACCTTGTGTCCCAGAACTTAGATGTATTTCATCGAATACAATCCTTCTTAGACCTTTTTTTAATCCTGATACTACTTCAGGATACCTTAATCTTCTACGAAAAGACTCAATACTGCACGCGATTATTGATGCTGGTTTTGTCTTACCATAAAGTTCTGAGGCGGATTCAAAAACATTTTTGTTGCCGACATTCCAAGTTGGACTACCATTTACCGTAGCAGGAAATAGATTTTTTTTGTTCTTAATTAAGCCATCAGCATCGATTGCGATTCCAAGGCATCTTTCCTCTTCTCCGTCTCTAATTAGGGAATTGTTTACTCTTTTCACATATTCTTGAATTTCTGAAAACTGATCCTTCGCAAGGGCATTTCTAGGATACATTAGTAGTTGAGAACATACTCTTCCTTCAATTCGATTGGCTATTAGTGCATCCGTAATTACTGGAATTGCGAAACTCAGAGTTTTACCCATTCCCGTACCCGCTGTAATAACCATTGATGAATTTGTGTCCGATGCCCAGGATTGTCTTAACGCGGTAACAATAGCCCGAGCTTGAAACTCTGTAAATTTAAGATTTCCATTGAATTTGTTCAATTTTTCTATTGAATCTAATACTCTTTTCAAGTCAGTAATTGCTTCCGCTAAAGATAAGTTTCCCATTTCTTTTGGAAGTAAGTGGCTTGAACTAAAATTATCTAATACACGCTGAATGATTTCTTGTTTAGTAATCTCCCTCTTAGCCGAAAATCTTAGTCTCGGCTCCCATCTTGTACCTTCAAAAATCCTATATTTCTTTGAATCTTGACCCGAAACATCTCTATCAGAATATTCATGTAAATTTCCTGTAGTTCGAATCATTTCCGCTACTCTTGTGATGTGGTGAAAAACATCTTTAATCTTGAATCTTAACATATGACGTTTCTCAACATCTGACATTTCTTGTATTAATTCTTCAATTTTTTCTCCTACATCTTGCACGTCTAAGTTATGTTTTTCTGTAATAGAATTGACAGCCTCTTCTTTTGTCCATATGCACTGTGAAAATCTTTTGAAGCCCCCGTGTGAACCAGATATCTTTTCAGATTCAAATTCATACAACCTATGTAATATTGGTAATAATCTCTCTCTTTTTTCAGGATCATCGAATCTGAGAAAACTATCCTCTGGCATCAGGCAGCACCTCTTGCCCCTAAGTAAGAGAGTATATGAAATGCATGTATTTTGTGAAGTTTGGCATCTGTACTATCGCCTGTATTGAGTACGAAAAGTTCTGGAAAATTTATATAATCAGAGTTCTCATTAAACCATCTCTCAGCATCATTACCGAATATACCGTCATATAGAATATGCCATGCTTGTTCAGCAAAATCAATTACTATTCTTTCAGATGAATCATAGGTATGCAATGTTCCATGAATTCTACACCTGGGGACTTCCGTTCTATTCACAATTAGATTAGAACCTAATGTCGTATCATCTAATTCTTCATCTCTAACATCTAAGTCTAAGCGAGGTAACATCCATTTATTTATGTCTATTTTCGAACTAACTGATAGAGGATTATCAATCCCTGGTATAGACATAGGAGAGAAATTTACGAATATAGTTGGAATATTTCTGTATAAATTATCGAGACTGTCTATTGTCCATTTTAGATTCTTAGAATTGTTTCTATACATATCTTCAAGATCTCCATAATATTGTTCCAGCCTTTCCCATCCATTATTGTCATCATCGTTGATTGCCTCAAGCTTCCTAAATAGATCTTCACGATTTAGTAAGTTGGGACAATATTCTCTGATAAAATCTATCTTCTTGTCTCCAATTTCTATTCCTGAATCGTTTATCGGTAGCATCCACCACCATGTTGAGTTTATATTTCCACTCTTAACTAATATCTCCATTTCTTGTTGATTGATTACATTATATTTTTTAAGTAGGTTATAGAACCAAATTGATATATTCTCATGTTCTTCTAAAAATAAGTAATTAATGTTGGATGATTTGATATTTGATATTTTAATTATCTTTTGATTGTTAGGATTATTCTCAATTTTTACTCCGATACAATGCTCTCCAGGTTCTATTGGAAAATCAGAATTTATTTCTCTTGCCTCATAACTATGCCATTCTATTATGATATCACTTCTTGTTGAATTTCCTTGTAATAATGTATCTATATATTTGAAATTCCTACTACCACCTATTCTTGAAGTTCCCCCCTCATAATTAAAATCGCATTCTAAAATTTCGTACATTCTATCGCTTATATCATTGAAATCTGATGAAATTTCCTGTAACTTATTTTTTATCCATTCATCTGGTAAAATTAGTATATTTTCTCCCTCTTTTATTTTGAATAATGTATCCGGATAACTTATCTCTCTGTTAGAGCAGTTACTAGTAATTTTTTCTTCAATAACTAACCATTTTTCACCTATATCTTCAAGATTATTAATCTTGATATTACTTTCTAATTCCTTTCCCCAATATCCGCTTACAAGTTTCATAATTGGAATTTCTACATCTCCATACTCGTCAAGTATCTGATCTTTAGTTGCATCAGCACGGGCAGCTTCGAGAAATTGCGACCAAGTTGGCCCCGTTGACATTTGAGTTTTACCGTATATATGTTGAAAATCATTAACCCAATCATTTTCTTCAATTTTACGTCTTATGGAGGTCCTTTTATTAGCCAACCAACTCTTTGTAGGCATTCCTAGTTGTATTAATTCATCAAGCCATTCTAAAGCATTCTTAGAATTTTCATTAGAAGTACCAAGAATAACTTCTACTAACCTATTTATCCCAGGTCTTAGTGTATGGTCAGTATTAATTCTAGTACTCCAATTATTATTAATCCTGGATTCATCATGTAATTTAACGCATATTATATCGCCATACAGAATGTCAAAAATCTCCTCATCTAAATCAGTTTGAACTTTTCTTGGCAGCCAAGATAAACCCGAAAATATATGTTTCAAATTATCAATCCAATTATCTTCCTTTTTATCCAAGAAACCCATAATTCCGTTTTCCTGTAAGTCTTTGAAGGTATCATTATCTTCTGTTGGCCTACAAACTCTAGGAGTATTGTTATCATCAATATTCGTATCGCCAAAATTATATTTTTCATCGGCAATCCTTCTAGATGTTACCATTACATTCGTTTTCTTCGTAGACGATGTAACCCAGACTACATCAAACGTAAGATTAAGTCTTAATCTATCTAATATCTTTTCAGTATAATTTTCTGAAATATTATCAGAAATCATTTTTTCCCAGTAACTCAGCTGATGAACAATTCTCATTTTTTCAGTTGAATCTCGAAGATTCAAATGTTTCCCGTCAGTAATCATTGATGCCGGACCAAGAATTCTAAGAATTCCTCCAGTATATGGTTTGTGGCCATCTTTGTCTTCAAAATTAGGTTCTGGGCGCTCAATACCCTGACCAACAAAGGTGGTTCTCATATTCTCCATAATCAGGCATTCATTCTCATCGTTCCAATAACGATAATCTAAATTTATTGCACGTAGTAATATCTCCTCACTGCATTTTTCTTCATTTATCTCGACATGTCTGTTAAATGCCTGGCTCTTATTCTTTAGCGACTCATATTTAGTAATAATCTTACCATCCAAATCTTTTCCTCTCAAACCTTTATGAATATTATTTTTATATTTTTTAGAGTAAAAACCATCTATAAATAATGGAGTTATTCTATAAATAACTTCTTCTTTAGCGGTTGATTGTAAATTATCTAAGTTAATTTCTGGCCAATCAACTCCTTTCTTGATTACCTTATCTCTATCTTCTAATATAAAATGACTAGAATTCCACTCACCAAGGTCTTCATTATCTAATGTATTTTTTTCAGGAATTGTCAGTGGCATTATTTCTTTAGTTCTTACATAGCAAATAGAATCTTGACCATTCTCTTGATCACCCCAAATCAGAATTCTAGGGGCATTTTCTCTATTAATAATAATCTTTTTTGATGTCATCAATTCTGATGTTTTTATACTAAAAAATGAACCGAAAATTTGATGTGATTTTTGCCCAAGTGTTAAAGCTAAACAGTGACCATTTGGGGGTAGAATTACCAAAATTTCATTCCCCTGAATATCGGTGGTCAGTAAAGAACAGCCCCATGATAAATCATTGGGCCTATTATCGAATATTTTTTCTTTTAAAATCTCTAAATTAATATCTTCCTTTCCACTTTCTTCAAAGGCAATTGTTGTGATATTTTGCATTATATTTTCGAAACTTGAAACATCAATATCATTTTCTCTTTGAGATATATTTTTTGTTGAATCAATAAAATAGAATATTTTTTCATCCAAACCTTCTTCCAATAGTTGTATTAATTCTTCCAATAAAGACAATCTTTCATCTTCATCAGACTTTTCTTTTATGATTATTGGCGCATACAACGAGGAAAGGTGATTATTCTCAACCTCACTCAAGAAGTAATTTTTACCATTATTATCAATGACTACATAATCTAGGGTTTCTAATAAATCATCTTGCGTAGGTAATCTTCCCACGCCTTTTGCATCCTTTATCTTTCTAACATTTGGTGAAATTTCACCCTCCTCATAATTCTGTATAAATTCGGTAATATCAGAGGGTATTCCATTCCCAAATAAATTACATATCTCAAAACTATTATCCAACTCATGTTGATGGTTTGGATAATAGTCATTGTTATCATTACAGATTGGTATTTTCATTCCATCTTTTATTTCTACAAAAATAATTTTTTCATGCATAGCATCTTCTAACCATTTCCTAGAATCTCCTCTTGTTTCATACCAAATTGTGTAGAATGCAATACTGCACCCCTTCCACTGAAATCCATGTGTACTAGGATAAAGACTATGTAAATGTATATCAAAATCTTCTTTATTAATGTTGAACGTTTTTTCAAAGTGATCGTAATATCCTACAGAAGCAGCATATCTATCAATACCGTTCAGCAATTCATCAATATTATTATTAAGAATTATTGCCATTTGTTTCCAATCAAAACCAAAGTTCTCGTTATTCTTCAAACATTCACTGATAGTTAGAGAATATAACTCATTCACTAATTCTCCCAATCTACTATTCCATTTTTTTTCACGTGGTCTAGTTCCAAGACTATGTCTATCGGCAGTGAGCATCCAGGGAGCATCTAAAGTATATGGGAATGAACATTCTACCTCGTTTGCAATGAATAAGTTTGAGATAGCACCTAACTCCTTATCTGGATTTAAAATAATTGTAATATATGTGTTTTCAAAAGATTCTTCGGCGTATTTTTTTACTAAACTCTGTTTCTCAATTTCTTTTTCATCATCAGTTCCTCCACCCTTATCTGAATTAATTCTTTGCAAAATAGTTTTATTGTCTTTGTAAATATCCAATGCTTCCTCTAATAAATCATTACCTGCATCTTGATTCAATGTTATTAGATGACTCAAACTACTCCTCGCTCTAATTGATTTATTCATTTCTCCTTCTTTACCAGAAGAAATTTCATCTATTGAAAGAAGATTATTTTTGAATAAATTTCTTAGGATTTTGCATTCATATTTAGAACTATCATTACCTTCAGGCTTATCTATAGTTACTGAAATGGAAAAGTTTCTTTCATCCCTTTGTAATATGGGGATACTTTCAGAGATTCTTCCCCCTAATATTTGATCAGTTTTTGAATTGAAGAATTCAGCATAAGAATCTAGATTTCTTGGTGTTTTGAATCTAAACTCTGTAAATCTACTTCCGTCACCTTTTCCATATTCGTAAATCGATTCATTATACTTGAAATTATGTTTGTAAGATAATTTATGGATAAAGTTCTCCGAACGAACTGAAACTTGAATTTCTTCGAAGTGCCACCACCAATACTTGAAACCTATTCCAAATTTCCCTATTGTCGATAAATCAGCATTTTTTGTACTTACATTAACCTGCGTTAAGGCAATAAGTTCATCAGTCTTAAATTCATCTCCATTATGTAAAAATCTCAACTCATCTTCAGAAACAATAATCTTGATCTCAGTCGCTTTCGCATCACTAGCATTTTGTATTAGTTCTGCAATCCAATTTTGAATCTTCTCATCTTTCTCATCTCTCAATCTTCCCTCATATGCATCTACCGTTGAAGACCAGGTGGCATTATCTGGTAGTTCTCTAAGTGCAGAATAAAATGAACCATGCATTAAGGTAGGAATTACTCCTTCATCAAATAAATCTTTGATTCGATATTTAGGCCTTTGATGCTTCACTATCGACCTTTTCTCAATTTCTCTTACCCATTCCGGAAGTGTTTGGAGTCGCTCAGCAATATCTGCTCTACTGATAATAGTTGTTGAAATTATAGCCACCCCTCTAATTCTCCCTTCCACTCATTACAAGCTTGCTTATCGCAACTATCGGAGTTACCGCAGTACCAACAATTCTTATCCTTTTCTCCGTTTCTTTGAATTAATAGTACAGGCAACATATCTATACTGGAAATATCTTCTAGTTGCAATATTTCTAGTTCATTATTTTCTGTAATCATTTCTTTTAATTCTTCATTTGAGAATCGAAGCAGGTTCTCTCTCCAATTAAATATCGGCATATCTTTTGGTTTTTCCATCTCTAGAAAGTCTCTAACATCTTGTTCAAAATCCCTATCAGGTGCCTCATCTGCTCGATAATCTCGATATTCTAACATTATCTTAAAATTATCAATATGTGAATCAACCTCTGATCTCAATATGTGTTTCCATTTCCCTTCTCTTTCCTTGAAAATAATGCCTGTTGGGGTATTTTGTCCCATTTTATCAGAGATAATTTCCCCATTTTTTGTATTCAAAATATCCAGAATTCCAAGATGAATCGCATAGGCTATATTCCTTTTTCCTCCGCTCCTAATCCAGCATGGATAAAAATCAATTTCAATTTCAGAATTTTTATATTTCCCTTTCAAATATTTCATTATTTTTGTAGCCAATAACCCATCCGGTAAGAGATTTAATGTAGATACCCCTGCATCAATATTTGCTATTCCAAATTGGGTCATTAATTTCTTAGTTGTCCTATAACTAGTTCCAATGAATTGAAGAGAGGCTCTCTCATTAGCAGATGCTAGTGTCATTAAATCGTGTAATTCTGAGTTACTAATACCTAGCTCTTTTCTGTCAATTAAAATTTCTTTTTCTGCATCAGATAAATCCAGATTAATACCAGTGATATCTTTTAGTGAGCATATCCACATATTTTCAGCGATTCCAGAATTATCAATTATATTACCACTACACCAGTCCCAGATTGCTTTAACATAATCTGTAGTTATACTGTCTCCCTTCGCAGTATCTGTCACAGAGTCTTCAACCCATCCTGATTCAGTTTCATCAAATAGATTGTTAATTTGTGCACTATTGGAATTAAGAAATCTTCTATCACCCAATAAGATTCTGTTTTGCCTGAAATTATTATTTGCCTTTTCCATAGTTCCATCATTGACTTTATCTTCCAAGACCATGTAAGTTACAGAAAATTCTTGATTAATGATATCTGAACCATTCCATCTCCTATCTAATCTCCATGTTCTTTGATTGATATTTTCAATGGCACCATATTCTATGTCCCAATGTACGACATGGTTTGCCCAAGCCATATTAAGTCCTACTGCAGCATCTTTCCCACAGATAAATACTGTAATTTTATTATTTCTCAATGAATCTTTCTCAGCCTTTTCTAGAATTTTTTTCATTTTTACTAGTTTTCCCTTTCTCCTATTATCATTTCCATCATTTCTTTTTATTGCTTGAAAATTAAATGTATTATATCCTTTATTTCCACACCATTCCGATATTTTCTCACTAGTTCCCTCGAAATTAGAAAATATAACAACACCTGCTTTTTGTCCTTGAATATGATTACTTTTTACTTCCTCACAAATTTCTTCCAGATGAATATAACGTGGATCCTTTTCGCTTGCAGTCTTACAAAGTTCCTTTACATTCGGGTCATCTTTGTCAATTTCTTCGAGACTCGCATAATAGTGTCCGCCTTCACCATCAATCTTTAGTACATTTTCAGGATTTGAAATTAGTATATTATTATTATACTTCCAATCTTTTTCTCCTAGGTAATCCATTAATTCTTTAACTTCATCCCAATGTTTAATTATTTTTGTTCTACTACGTTTTTTTCGATACAAATGCTCACACTTATCTCTACCCAAGTCATCTCTAAGTGAAATAGAAATGTATTTTCCAAATGGGTGCAAATCTCTAGCAATTCTTTCTCTATTGGTATCTCCAATAGAATCATAATTTCTAAGAATAATTGGAAGGTTATTCTTCAAAACTGCAATTTCTTCGTCATTAATTAATGGAATAATATCTTCGATATTATTTGTGATATAAACTATATCTTGAGATGTTAAAGTGCCGGAGCCAAGTCGATTAATTGCCGGAAACCAATAATCTCTTAAATTTTCAAGCCATTGATTAGAAAAGGGGAATCCCCTCAATCTTTCCAAATCTCTTTCATCAGAAATTACTGCCTCTAATAGCCTCTTTAAGTCTCCCCAGTTCTTTCTTATGGGAGTAGCAGTAACAATAAGATTCTTTTTTGATATTTTTAGAATTTTTTCTATTGACATTCTGAGTTCTGGCCAGTCGTCATCAGTAATCATTCCTTCATGTGCCTCATCGAGAATACAAAATTCTATTTTTTTACTTAGTCTTTCTACAGCATCATTTGTTAATGGGTGATGCTGTAGAGAATGCTTACTGATTATTGTCACTCCTTCGTCTAAAGTCGCATTACTTAGTACAGTGGCACTTTTTCTTGAAACTTTGATATTACATGATTTGAATGCTTTATACCAATCTTCTTTCACTAATGGCGAGCATAATACTACTATAGACCCTTTACCTTTTGTTTGTTTCAAATGGTATAAAGCCGCGATTACAGAGGAGAAAGTCTTCCCCATTCCTCCCTCGTCGGCTAGAATAAATTCATTACGAAGGCGACAGTCTAAATTTTCTGCGCCATCACTAGTGCTCGAAAAAATATCTCCAAGCCATGGATTAATGAAATTTTCAATCGCTAATAATTGATGCCTGTCAGGGATAAAAGATCCTTCTCCTCTGCCAAATCCAGTAATTTTAGGGTCAAAAAGGCATTTCGAAAGATGAGATAAAACAAGTGCTATTCTCTTTTCAATCTCCGAATCAGAGATTAGACAATCTTCATTTCCATCATGGAACCGCCTAATGTCTATGAGGGCCACGAATTATGTTAGATACGCGGGGGTAGTTAAACCTGTGAACCGATAATTCTCAAAAGTTCAATATTACAACCATTCATTTTTGAACTCTTCTTTGTAGTAGTAATATTCGTCGAAAGGGTATTGTTCTCTGTACAACTTATACTCTTCTTCCTCTCTCATTTTCTCTTGTCCCTCGTAGACATACATTGTCAATGCCCTCTTCAAGAGTGCTATTATTTCTCTAAAGTTGCCACTGCCTGTATTATTTTCTTCCTTTTCCATAAAATCGATCGGAAAAGAATTAGTTTATTCCGCCCTTGACATACCGGCGTGTCCACTTCATACGACGTGGGTTACG
>MDSW01060661.1_pt1 | contig 10852 bp, 7 predicted proteins | sample 811171 | NCBI WGS metagenome assembly MDSW01 (sample SAMN05326641, study PRJNA326480) | marine metagenome | isolation source: seawater | place: Atlantic Ocean: North West | collected 2012 | reverse complement strand
TTGCCTCATAATCATAAAACTTTCTTTTTGGTTTTAACTCTATTAATCCCAGTTTTTTGTTCCCCATAATTGCTACCTGTATTTCTCTACCAGATATAAATTCTTCAATTAAAATTTCTTTATGAAATTCTAAGATTTTTAAACGATTTATTAAATTTTTTCTTGTACAAATAAAAACGTCAACACTAGATCCTTCGTTAATTGGCTTAATGACCACTGGAAATTTTAATTTTTTTTTAATTATCTTTAAAAGATTTTTATTTTTATCTTTAAAATTATATTTAATATATTTGGGAGTTAATATTTTGTTCTTAACAAATATTTTTTTAGATATTGCTTTATTCATTGCTATTGAGGACGCAATAACTCCTGAGTGAGTATAGGGTATGTTTAATGTTTCTAGAATAGCTTGTATGTAGCCATCTTCTCCAAACTGACCATGTAGCGCATTAAAAATAACATCTGGTTTAAAAATTTTTAAATTTTTAACAAGCTCATGATCTGGCTCACAAACTTTAATCTTATAATTATTTTTTAATACTTTGGCTACTTCTCTACCTGTATCTAAACTTATTAATCTTTCTCTTGATATCCCACCACTTAAAATTAAAACTTTTTTGATCATTTTATTCTAAAATCTTTATTTCTGTTTCCAATTTAATTCCATTTTTTTTTTCGACATTATTTGATACAAATTCAATTAATCTTTTCATATCTTTAAAAGTTGCATTGCCTTTGTTTACAAAAAAGTTACAGTGTTTTTCAGAAATACATGCATCACCAAATTTACTATCTAATGGCACAGAATCTCTAATTAACTCCCATACCTTTCTATCAGTTTGTCCTATCGGATTCTTGAATGTGCTTCCACTCGTTTTTATTTTTGTTGGTTGTGCTTCATCTTTTTTTTCTTTGAATAATTTCATGTCTTTTTCAATTAGTTCATATTTTTTTTTAAAACCACGAAAAGATGCACTTAAAAAAATTAAATCACTTGATAAATTATTGCCTCTATATTCAAATAAAATATCTTTAGCCGGAATAGTCATGACTTCACCATTTCTATTAACAGCCTGAATTGATACTAGAATATCCTTAAATTCTCTATCAAAACACCCAGCATTCATTTTTAAACCGCCACCAACAGAACCCGGAATACAAGATAAAAATTCAAAACCTCCAATAGAATTTTTTAATGCAAATTCAGATAATTGTTTATCTGTAACTGCACTCCCAGCAATAATTGTTCCATTAGGCAACAATGAAATATTTGAAAAGTTTTTTCCTAATTTTACAATAGTTCCATCATAAGTCTTATCAGAAATTAGTACATTAGAGCCCGCACCTAATACAAAAATTTTGTCTGTTGAGTTTATTTTTTTAAGGAAAATAATTAAATCTTGCAAAGATTCAGCTTTTAAAAATACTTTTGTTTTTCCACCAATATTAAACCAATTTTTTTTTTTCAAATCACAATTAAATACAATTTTACTATTAAGTTCTTTCGATAAATCTTTTAATTGATCAATTTTCATGACATCAATTTTGGCAATTCTCTCATCCATGATGAAATAGAGCCAGCACCCATTCCAATTACTATTTTTTTTCCAAAAATGTTTTGTTTTATAAATTTGGCTAAGTGATATTGATTTTCTATTAAATAAACTTTTACTTGAGAATTTTTAATTATCTCTTTAGCAAATGAATTATAACTAAAATTTAGTTTTATTTTTTCTCCCGCGGAATAAACGGGACATAAAATAACTTTATTTGCGTTTTTAAAAGAGTAGCTAAATTCTTTTTTGAGATCTTTTAGTCTTGAAATTCTATGAGGTTGAAAAACACATATGACTTCGTTTTTTTTAAAAACTGCTCGGACTCCATTTAGTACCTCTTTAATTTCTGTTGGATGATGTGCATAGTCATCAAAGAAATTTGTATCTTTATAAGTAAAAATTTTATTAAATCTTCTTTGTACGCCCTTAAAATCTTTTAAACCATTTTTAATTAAAATTTTCGATATTCCTACCGTTAGGGCAACAGAGATGGCTGCGGTAGCATTCCTTATATTGTGCATACCAAGTAAAGGAATCTTTAATTTTCTTATCAAATATTTTTTTTTATTTGGTAATTTTATTTGTAAATCAAATTCTGAAAATTCTTTTTGTTGTTTGATATTTTTTATAGAAAAATTTGATCTTTTATTAATTCCATAAGTATAAAAATTCTTAAATTTCAATTTTTTAATTAGTTGTCTGTTATTTTTATCATCAATGCAGATAAACGATTTTCCAAATGAAGGCACCTTACTAATAAATTTTTCAAATAAAATTTTAAGACGATCCATGGATTTGTAAAAATCCATATGCTCTCTGTCTATGTTGGTAATAATGGCATAAGTTGGTGGAATGTGTACAAAGCTTCCATCGGATTCATCTGCCTCTAAAATCGACCAATCGCTTTTGCCTAATTTTGCAGAGCCTTTTAAAGAGTTAAGTACTCCACCATTTACAATGGTCGGATCCATGTTTGTCTTTTGAAATATTGCTGCAACTAAAGATGTTGTTGTTGTTTTGCCGTGTGACCCTACTACTACTACATTTTTAGTTAGAGATACAATATGTGCCAACATTTCTCCTCTTTTATAAATAGGTAGTTGTTTTTTTTTTGCTGCTAGAAGTTCAGGATTATTTTTTTTTATAGCAGATGAAATTACTAAAATAGTTGCGTTATTAATATTTTGTTTTTTATGACCAATTGAAATTTTAATTTTTTCTTTTTTAAGTCTTTCAATATTTTTATTGAAGACAGTATCACTACCTTGAACATTAAAACCCTTACCTTTCATAATCAATGAAAGTCCACTCATTCCAATACCACCTATACCGACAAAATGAATTATTTCTTTTTTTGCAAGTTCAATTTTCATTAATTATTCTTATAATTTTTTGATTTATATTATTCCACGAATTTTGATAGTTAAATTTTTCCATATTATTTTTTTTTTGCAAATATTCATTTTTATTGTCCAATATATCATTCAAAATCTTAGATAATTTTTCTTTATTAAAATCTTTTTGATCTATCATCCAACAATAGCCCTTTTTTTCATAAAAAATTGCATTTTCATACTGGTGATTATCTTTTGCTGAAGGTAAAGGTATGGCAATAAAAGGTACTTTTAAAAAAACTAACTCAGATAGGCTTGACGCTCCAGCTCTTGTTAGACATAAGTCGCTATCAATAATTAAATCATATAAATTTTTTTTATAATCAAATATATAATTTGGTATATTTTTATTTGTGTAAAAACTTTTTAATTCTTCTAAATTTTCAAAATTAGTTTGTTGAAAAATTTTTAATTGGTAATTTTTTGAAAGCTCTATTATTGAGTTTTTAATATGCTTATCAAAAATACTTGCACCCTGGCTACCTCCTAAAATAAGTAAATTAAATGTCTTACTATTACTTTTATTTACTGGGTTTTTATAAAAATCTTTTCTAATTAATGGTTCAATAATTTTTATTTTAATTTTAAATTTGTTTGGGAAATTTTTTAAATTTTCTGAATAACACAATATTTTATCACTAAATCTTAAAAATAACTTATTTGATCTACCCAACACCATATTTGGTTCAAATAAAATAATTTTTATAAATAAACATTTTGCAGCCAAACACAAGGGTAATGACATATAACCGCCAGTAGATATTAATAATTCAATTTTTTTTTTTTTTAGAAATAATATTGATTTAATAATAGAAGATATAAAAATTAAAATATTTATTGGAATTTTTATTATGTTTTTTGAAAGTTTTGGTACATCAATAATCTTTACATTGTATTTGTTTAAATCTAAAAACTTAATTCCTCTAACGTCAGAACATAAAAAGACTTCACAATTACTCTCTAGATGTTGATAAAGTATGGTCGCAGGAATAACATGACCTCCGGTTCCACCTGTACTAATTAAAATTTTTTTTTTCAATATTTACCTCAATAAATTTTTCTTTTTGTTAAATTTAAAATTATCCCAGACAAAATTGAAATACTTATAATTGAAGATCCACCATAACTTAAATAAGGTAAAGTCATGCCAGTTGTTGGAAATAATCTTATATTAACACCTAAATGTATAATTGCCTGAAGCAAGATTAATGTAATCGAACCTACTAAAATAAGTTTTATTTTTTCATTTTGTTCAAAATATATTTTTTTAAAAACCATATACAATAAAGATAGAAAAGATATTAATAACAAAATAATTACAACAACGCCGAATTCTTCAGAAATAACTGATACAATATAGTCTGTATGCGCTTCAGGAACTTTATTTTTTAAAGTACCTTCGCCAATGCCTTTACCAAAAAAACCTCCGCTTATAATTGACTCTATGGCTTTATCTGATTGAAAATTATAGGTTCCCTCTGAAGGATTTAAAAAAGACAAAATTCTATTTTTAATATATTCAAATTTAGGAAGAAAAATAATCATATAAATTAAAGTTATAAATGAAAATCCAAAAAATATAGAAAGTAATACTAAACTTATACCTGACACAAAAATAAGTATTGCCCAACAGCTTAATAGTAGCAAGGTTTGTCCAATATCTGGCTGAGCAGCCAATAAAAAAACTATCGGTAATATCACAAAAAAACTAAATAAATACTTTATGTAAATATTAACATTTCTTTCACTGGCTAAGATTGTGGATAATATAATTATCGTAAATGGTTTAAGTAATTCGATTGGTTGAAATCTTGGTAAAAAAAACAGATCTAACCATCTTTTTGATCCTTTAACCTCTGTGCCTATAACTGGAACTAAAATCAAAAAAAATAAGCATATAAAAAATAAGTAAATAGATAAATTAAATAAATCTTTCTGATTTATTGAAGAAAAAAATACGATAATTGAAATACCTAATAATATATAAATCAAATGCTTAAAAAAGAAAAAATAATCGTTAGTATCTAATTTGTCTGAAGCTATTAAAGATGTTGAAACTAAAGAAAAAAATAATCCAAGAATGAATAAAAAAATTATTAAGGAAAAAATTGTTTTGTCTACATTTTTCCACCATCTATAAAAAAACTTATAAATTGATTCAATATCCATTATTTAAAATCTTTTTTATTCTAGTATTAAAATATTTACCTCTATCTTCAAAATTTTTAAATTGATCAAAAGAAGCGGCTGCAGGACTAAACAGCAATATTTTATGGTTACTATTGCTATCATTTTTTATATCTAAAAAAACTTTTTTAATTGCTGAATCTAAATTTTTAAACATCTTGCAGGGAAGTTTTTTATTCAAATCTTTAAAAAATTTTTTTTTATTTTTACCAAATATGTACGCTTTTAAACTTTCACAATCATTTTTAGACAATAACAATTTATCACCTTTTTTTGGTATTCCACCTAAAATCCAATAAACATTTTTTAATGACTTCAACAAACTTACAGTAGAAGAAAAACTTGTTGCTTTAGAGTCGTTTATAATTGTTAAATTTTTTTTTTTATAGATTATTTGTTGTCTAAAATTTAAACCTTTAAACTTATTGATAGTTTTAAAAAATTTTTTTTTATTCAAACCAAGTTTGTCAATTAATTTAAAAGCAAATGATATGTTTTGAAGATTCCCATCAGTTCTTAACAAAGGATTATTAATTTTTTTTAAAATAGAGCTGTCAATTTTTTTTGATACATGAATTACTTTTGATTTAATTTTATTCTTTTTTATTTTTCCTTTGAAACGCATATTAAATTTATCTAAAAATGCTAATCCTGAACTAGTTTGATTATTTATTAAACTTACTTTCGCTTTAATATAATTTTCAAAAGTTTTATGTCGTTCCAAATGATCTGGAAAAATATTTAATATAATTGCATAATCTGATTTAAATAATTTACTATAAGCTAACTGGTAAGACGACACTTCAATTACAAATATCGTATTTTTGGTAACTTTTTTTTCAGATAAAATTGGATAACCAATATTCCCCACTAGTCTCACATCAAAATTTTGATCTTTTAAAACATTATATATCATTTTTGCCGTTGTTGATTTGCCATTAGTTCCCGTAATGCTTATATTTTTGTTTCTATAGATACTGTAAAAAATATCAATGTCTGTATTAATTTTCTTAATATTCTTTTTTAAGTAATTAGACAACTTACACTTAGTTACATCTATACCTGGACTAATAATAATATGATCGAATTTTTTTTTTTTTATATCTTTAAAACTTATAAATTTTTTTATAAGTTTTTTATTTTTTAAGTGTATTTTATTATCATCATATAAATAAATCTCATTCCTTTTTTTTAAAAAATCAAATGCTGATAAACCACTTTTGCCCAATCCATAAATTAAAATCTTTTTTTTAAAAAAGATATTTCTCAGTTTTTTCATTATCTAAGTTTTAAGGTGGCCAATCCAATCATTGCCAATATAATTGAAATAATCCAAAACCTAATTACCACTGTAGATTCAGGCCAGCCCTTTTTTTCAAAATGATGGTGTATTGGGGCCATCTTAAAAACTCTTTTACCCGTTAATTTAAATGATGCTACTTGAACAATCACTGAGACCGCCTCTAAAACAAATAATCCACCAGTTATTGCTAATACTATTTCGTGTTTTGTAATTATACCAATTGACCCTAACGATCCCCCAAGAGCTAAAGACCCCGTATCACCCATGAATATTTTAGCTGGCGGAGCATTAAACCATAAAAAACCTAAACAAGATCCAATTATAGCTCCACAAAAAATCGAAGCTTCTCCTACTCCCTCTATATAGGGTATTTTTAAATATTCCGAAAAAACTATATTTCCTGATACATAACTTATGAAAGCAAAGCATGCTGCAACCAAAATAACAGGAACAGTTGCTAAGCCGTCAAGTCCATCTGTTAAATTTACAGCATTTGATGATCCTACAATTATAAATATCGAAAATGGTATAAAGAACCAACCAAGATTAATAATCAAATTTTTAAAGAATGGAAAATATAAACTTTTTAATTCTTGATAATCAGAATAATAAGTTAAAATTGAAATAGCAATTAATGCTAATAAAATCTGAGAAAGTATCTTAAATTTAAAAGATATTCCGGAAGAGTTTTTATATTTAATCTTTTTATAATCATCATAAGCTCCTAGTAAACCATAAGACAATGCAATAAATATTAAAAATAAGATATGAATACTTGATAAGTCACCCCATAATAATACTGCTGAAAATAATCCTATAAGAATCAAAACTCCACCCATAGTAGGTGTCCCAATTTTTTTAATGATGTGTTCTGTTGGACCATCTTCTCTTATAGGATTCAAAATTTGTCTTGTCGAAAAATATTTTATAAATGGATTTCCAATGATCAAAACAATTATCATTGAAGTAAACATTGCTAACCCAGTTCTAACGGTCAGATACTTGAAAACATTAAGAAATGAAAATGTATCTACATAATTCAATATAAAATTATAAAGCATTCAATTTCCTATTTTTAATATTTTTTACAAATTTAAAAAGTCCAGTTGAATTTGAACCTTTAATCATTAAATAATCATTATTATTTAACTTATATTTAATCAAATCAATTATTTGGGATGGTTTATTTATAATTTCCCCCTTTTTTTCCTTTTTTATATTTTTAAATGTATGCATTATGTGTTTGCCCATTACATTAATTTTACTTATGGATGTTTGATTTATAGTTTTGCTAATAGATAGGTGTAATTTTTTTGAATGCTTTCCTAGCTCCAACATATCACCGAGAATTAAGTATTTTTTTTGTTGTTTCACTTTAATCTTATCAAAGTTTTTTATGGCAGAATTAAGAGATAATGGATTGGAATTATAGCTTTCATCAATTAAAAAAATATTCTTTTTACAAATGTTTATTTTTGAAATATCTCCTCTTCCTGAAGGAGGGCGATACCCAAAAAAAATATTATTCTTCAGTTTTTTAATATCTATAATTAAATAAATTACTGCAATAGCTGCTAGTAAATTTCTTATATCGTTTTCATTATTACTAGACACGTAAAAATTCATTTTAACATTATTAACATTAATTCTTAATTTAAATTTTTTAGAAATTTTGATAACGTTTAATAGTTTTATATTTGATTTTTTATTATTTATACCAAAAGAAAGTATTTTTAATTTTTTCTTCAATGCCAATTTCTTATGAAAATTAAAAAAATTATCATCTGCATTCAATACAATAAAACCACCGTCTTTAATGTTGTTAATAATTTCCGATTTAGCTAGGGAAATTTGTTTTATATTCTTAAAATTTTTTGCATGTGCATAGCTTATATTGGTAATAACACCAATATCTGGTTTGATTATTTTGGATAAAAAATCGATCTCACCTTTTTTATCCATTCCAACTTCAAAAACACCAAAGTTATCATTTTTCTTTAAATTAAAAAGACTAAGTGGAACACCAAATTTATTATTATATGATTTTTTTGAATATGTAACATTCCCGAATTTTTTTAAAGTTTTAGCCAATAACTCTTTGAGAGATGTTTTTCCACAGCTCCCAGTTATAGCAATAATTTTACTATTTATATTTTCTCTTATGATAGTTGATGTTGAGGTTAGTAATTTTAGAGGATTCTTTACTTTAATTTGTTTTGAGAGTTTTATTTTTTTGTCTAATGTATTGACAAAAGCTAAGGAAGCTTTTTTTTTGAAAACTTCTTTAAGATATAAATTTCCATCATTTTTTTTTCCTCTTATTGCAAAAAAAATATCATTTTTATTTATTTCTTTTGAGTTGATTGAAGCATTATTAATTTTTAATTTTAGATTAAACTTATTTTTTTTAGATTGTTCCTTCAATATGTTTATTTTGAAATTTTTGGATAAAGTCTTATTCTTGTTTTTTATAAGATTTAAAATATTTTTTTTATCTGAAAAAAATCTTTTTTTATTTCCATAATCTTGAATATTTTCATGGCCTTTTCCTGCAACAAGCAAAACTTCTCCGGTTTTAAGCATATTTATAGCTTTCTGTATTGCATGAGATCTATCGGAAATTTCTATAAGTTTTTTTTTGTTTATCTTTTTTTTAATTTCTAATCGAATTTTTTTTGGATTTTCTTTTCTTGGGTTGTCATCGGTCAAAAATATTTTATCACAATAATCATTTGCAATTTTGCCCATTATAGGTCTTTTATATTTATCTCTTTCTCCTCCACATCCAAAAACAATGCATAATTTTTTATTTTTGAATTGATTTTTTAAATTATCTAAACATGTTTTTAGAGCATCAGGTGAATGGGCGTAATCTAAAACAACTAAAGATTTATTTTTAGTTTTTCCTATATTTTCTAAACGCCCATTAACTGGTTGTATTTTGTGAACAATATTAGCAATTTTTTTAAAAGAGACTCCAGATTTTTCTGCAGCAACCATTGCCATAAGTAAATTTTTAATTTGTATTTTTCCAATTAAATTAACCTTAAGATTATAAAAATTTTTTTTATATAAGATCTTGATTATTTGATTTTCTTTATCAAATTTATGAGAAACTAATTTTATAGAGCCATTTTCTTTTTCTGAAATTGTTAATAACTGGTGTTTTTTTTTATTAGAAATGTTTTTAATCTTTTTATATTCTTTAATTGAATTGTCAGTTATTAGATTACCTTTTTTTTTCAAAAGCTTATCAAATAGATATAATTTTGAGTCTAAGTAATCTTTAAAATTTTTATGGTAATCTAAATGATCGTGGGAGAGATTTGTAAAAATTCCAGTTCCAAAAAAAAGACCATCTAGCCTATTTTGCTTAAGACCATGACTAGATGCTTCAAGAATTACGTTATCTATTTTTTCTTTTTTTAATTTTTCTAAATTTTTTCCTAATTCCATAGGATTTAAAGTTGTATTACTAACATTTATTTTTTTCCTTTCTGTTTTAATTCCTAAAGTTCCTATAGATGCAACCTTTTTTTTATTTAACTTAAGTATTTGATAATAAAAATCAGCAACAGATGATTTTCCATTAGTTCCTGTAACCGCTACTAAATTTTTTGGTTTATTTTTATAAATTTTATACGATAAAATTGCTAGAGATTTCCTAACATTTTTAGAGCTAATAAAAAGAATACCTTTCTTTAATCCACTAAACTTATTTTCATAAACAATTATTTTTGCTCCATTGTAAATTGCTTCATTTATGAATTTATTACCATTCAGCTTATTACCTTTAATAGCAAAAAAAATATCGCCTGGTTTTGTTTCAGAACTATTAAAACTTATTCCTGAAAAAAAATGATTTCTAAAATTCTTTTTAATGGATTTAAAGTAGTTACCAATTAACATATGTGTATTAATCCTCTATATATTTTGTGGCTAAAATAGGCCCAATTTTTTCAATAATTTTTCCTGCTACTTCAACTGATGTCCAGCCTGCAGTATTGTAAGGCGTGCCTTTATAACTGCCCTTTCTGTTTCTAAATTTATAGACATAATCTTTTGAAGTTTTTGGAGCTTCTAACATCACAACTAAAACGTATTTTGGTTTTGAGGTTGGAAAAATAGCGGCAAATGTATTTATTTTAATATTTGAATATATTCCTGCTATAGCTTGCTGAGCAGTTCCTGTTTTTCCTCCAACCTGATATCCTGGAACATTTGCTTGTTCAGCGGTACCTTCTTCTGTAGAAACGATTTTTCTTAGAATTGGATTAATTTTCTCTGAAGTTTCTTTTTTTAATATTCTTTTTTTAACTTCATTTTCATTGTTAGAAGATTTTATTAACTTTGGATTTATTTCATAGCCTCCGTTTGTTATAATTGCATATCCTTTTGCGACTTGTAGAAGA
>MDSW01033043.1_pt1 | contig 10853 bp, 9 predicted proteins | sample 811171 | NCBI WGS metagenome assembly MDSW01 (sample SAMN05326641, study PRJNA326480) | marine metagenome | isolation source: seawater | place: Atlantic Ocean: North West | collected 2012 | reverse complement strand
TTTTTCATACTCTATTTTTAATTTGACTTTAAGTTTTCTCATTAAGAAATTAGCAAAAAAATTTATTGAATACTCTTGGCCTGTACCAATATTTATAAAAGGCTCTTTAATAGCAACATTAAAAAAATATAAAACAGACTTAGCAAAATCATCCACATACATAATCTCTCTTTTGGGCTTACCAGTACCCCATATTTTTAATATTTTTTTATTTTTTATTTTACACTCATAAATTTTTCTTAATAAAGCTGGAAAAAAATGAGAAGTATTTAAATCATAATTATCATTTGGACCATACATGTTAGGAGGGATAAAGCTTTTATAATTTAATTTTTTATTTTTATTATAATATGAGCACATTTTTATACCTGCAACTTTAGCAATGGCGTAACCCTCATTAGTATTCTCAAAAGGACCTGTTAATAAATACTTTTCTTTCATAGGTTGTTTACATTTAGATGGGTATATACAACTAGATCCGAGAAAAAATAAATTTTTTACATCAGCAATATAGGAACCATGAATTAAATTGTTTTGGATTTGTAGGTTTTCATATAGAAATTTATCTTTAAATTTCATATTTGCATTTATTCCACCCACTCTTGCCGCTGAAACGATAACTAAATCTGGTTTAATTTTTTTTAAAAAAGAAAAAGTTTTTTTTTGATTAAGTAAATTTAACGCTTTTTTATTTTTAACAATAATTTTCTTGTAACCACTTAATTTAAGCTCCCTGTATATGGCTGATCCCACCATCCCATTATGGCCAGCTAAAAAAATTTTAGAATTTTTTGTAATTTTAATCACCTTAAAACTATTTTATTAAATTTTAAATATCTTAAAAATATATTTATATATTTTTTGTATCATTGTAATAAATAATTGAATATATAGCTAATCTATAGTTTTATAATGGAAAATAAAATAAAAAAAATTATAGCAAAAACTTTTAAGTGTAAAATTTCAGATATTAATGAAAATTCAGCGATATATAAAATAAAAAAATGGGACTCACTTACGCATTTTGAATTAGTAGAAAATTTAGAAGATGGATTTAATATCAAGTTCAAATCTGGTGAAGATGAGACACTCACTTCATATAAAATCATATGTGCAACGATAAAAAGTTACAATGAAAAATAAAAAATTGCTTATAGTTGGAGATTCAAACTGTTTACCAAGATATAATACCAGTAGTGACGATATAGTGACAGTAAATGACACCTATGTATATCATTTGCAAAAAAAATTAAAAAATTTTGATATTCAAACAATGCTAGTTGGAGGAATTACAACAGGTCAGCTATTAAATTTTTCTATACCATATTTTACTGAATGGGAACCTGATTTTACAATTGTACATTCGGGCATTAATGATACAAAATCTCAATTTTTAAAAAATAACAATGCACAATTAATTTACAGATTTTTATCAAAATTTAAAATTGATAAAAATAGAATAAAAGAAAAATTTATATACAATAAAAATTTAATCAATTTAAGTTCTACTCCAAAAGTTTTGATAAAAGACTTAAAACAAGATGTTTTAAAGTTTAAAAGTTTATTTAAGAATTCAAAAATTTTGTGGTTGGAAATTTACAGCGATGAAAGAATTGATAAGCATAGACCAGATACGCTAAAAAGATTAAATGATTATAACAAGATGTTAAAAGGTATTTTTAAAGAAAATTTTGTTGAGTTAAAAGATATAAAAAAAATTTCTAATTTTACGTCTGATGGCTTTCATCTAAATAAAAAAGGACAATTACTTCTGTTCGAAAAACTAAATAAAATAATTTTAAATGATGATAATAAGTGAACTAAAAAAAATCTCAAAAATTTTAAAAGATAAAGATAAAAAATATTATGTAGTATATTTTTTTGCGTTTATTTTTATTAGCATTTTAGAAACAATGAGTGTTGGTTTAATACCGGCATATTTTACAATCATTATAGATACTAACCTGTTGTTAGAACAGTTAAGATTTAATACTCAACTTTATGAATTTAGCAAATCTTTGTTTGATAAAGGAAGTATAATTCTTTATTTTACTTATGCTATCTTGTTATTTTTTTTGTTAAAATTTATTTACAGCATAATATTTCATTTTTTTGAAGCAAAGTATTTTAACATTATTAAAATTAATTTGAGCACATCATTGACAAGTTTATATTTAAGAAAAAATTATATTTTTCATACTGAAAATAATCCTCTTGTTTTAAGTAGAAATGTTACCTCAGAAGTAAATACAACTGCCGCTTATTTAAAATCTTTTGTAATTGTTATTAAGGAAATTATTCAAATATTTTTTATACTTTTGCTTTTACTTTTTGCAAATTTTAAAATCACAATATTGATACTTTCGCTGTCAACTATTTTAGCTTTTATTTACTTAAAAATTTTTTCATCAAAATTAGCAAAAAAATCAAAAATATCTTTCTATGAAAGAGGCGAAAAAAGTAAAATTATTGATCAGATTTTTAACTTAATAATAGAAGTAAAATTATACAACAAATCAAAATATTTTGTAGAAAAATTCTCAAAGTCAATAACTAGAGAGTTTGAGTCAAATATGTTCTTTGATTATATCAATAAATTACCTAGAATATTTTTAGAGTTTTTTATTGTTTGTTTAGTAATTGGTTCAATGTTTTTTGCATTATTTCTTAAATTAGATCTAATAGCTTTAGTTCCAATAATAGCATTATATTTTTTTGCTGCTTTAAGAGTATACCCTTCTTTAAATGCTATACTGCTGAATAGATTAAGTTTAATTAATGGGCAAGTCTCAATAGATCAAATTTACAGTGAAATTTTAAATGCTAATAAAGATATTGACCTATATGAAAATAGTGAAAAAAAATTAGATTTTGAAAATTTTTTAGAATTAAAAAATATTTCTTTTAAATATAAAAATAGAATTACAGCTTTGAAAAATATTAATTTGAAAATTAATAAATACGAAACTATAGGAATAGTTGGTGAAACAGGCTCTGGAAAAAGTACACTTATAAAAATTATAATGGGATTTCTCGAACCAGATTCTGGATCAGTTTTTATTGATAAAAATGAGTTAAAAGATATAAAAAAATCTTGGCAAAAAAAAATTGGATATGTACCTCAAAATTTTTCGATGCTTGATGACACAATTTCTGCAAATATTTTATTTGGAGAAAATGAAAAAGATATGAAAAAAATTTACAATATTATCAAAGAAGTATCATTAGAAGAATTTATTAATACTTTGCCGAATAAAATTGATACTTTAGTTGGCCCTAATGCCAAACAGGTTTCTGGTGGGCAGGCACAAAGAATAGCTATCGCAAGAGCTTTATATCAAAATCCGCAGTTATTAATTTTTGACGAAGCTACAAATTCTCTTGATGAGAAAACGGAAAAAGAAATTATGAATAATATTTACTCTTTAAAAAATAGAACATCGATAATAATAACGCATAAAAAAAGTTTACTTAATGGTTGTAATAAAATTTTTAAAATAGAAAATAATGGAATTATTAATATTAAATAGTTTAAATTTAAGTTTTCACATTTAATCAAATAAGCTGCAAACTATATGTCCAATTAAATGATGGGTCTCTTGAATATTGGCTGTATTATCTGATGGAACTACATAACTATAATCTGCAAGTTTAATACATTGTCCACCTTTTTTTCCTAATAAAGCAACAGTTTTTATACCCTTTTTTTTTGCCATTTTAAGCACATTAATAATATTTTTGCTTCTGCCTGAAGTTGACATTACCATTAATAAATCACCTTTTTTTCCTATTCCCTCAATTTGTCTTTCAAAAATTTTGTCATATCCAAAATCATTAGCAATACATGTAATAACTGATGTATCTGTGGTTAAAGATATAGCTTTATATGGTTTTCTATTTTTATTATACCTTCCCACTAATTCTCCTGCTATATGCTCACAGTCAGCAGCACTTCCACCATTACCTGCAAGAAAAAAAGTTCCTTTCGATTTATAAATTTTTTTGATTTCACTTGTAATTTTTAATATTGCAATTTTTATATTTTTAGAATTATTTTTTAATAAATTTAAATGATTATTTAAATGTTGATCAATTTTTTTTTTCATATGTAAAGAATATATTATTTTAAAATGCTTTTAAATTCCAATATTTTAAACTTTATTCCAGCATTAATTGCGGTTAATTTATCAATTGTTTGATCTCCAATCAAAACTGAATTTTTTAAATTGATACTCCAATTTTTTTTGGCGTTTTCAATCATTCCAATGTTTGGTTTTCTAAATTTTTTCCCTTTTCTGAATTTTTTAATTTTTGAGTTTTTAAAATAAGGTGCAAAATAAAACTCATCAATATAAGCTCCCTCTTTTCTAAGCTCTTGTTTTATCCAGTAATTTAATTTTAATACATCTTTTTCTTTATAATAACCTCTTCCTATTCCTGACTGATTTGACACCACAAATACGTAATAATTTTTATCGTTATATTTTTTTATAAATTTAGTAATATTTTTTCTCCAAATAAAATTTTCTTTCTTGAATACATATCCAAGATCTTTATTTATTACTCCATCGCGATCCAAAAAAAGAGCACTTTTATGACTTACTTTTTTTAGAAATCTTGATGACGCATTTAAATCTTTATATATTCCTATATCTATAAATCCATTTGAATTACTGTTATAGAGTTTGCCATATATTAGATTTTTTTTTATTAAAGTCTTAAATATATCATTTTCTAATGAACACTTTTTTTTTAAGTACTTTAAAATTTTTTTAGATACAACATAATTTCCTGAATTAATTAATGAATATTTTTTATTGTTTTTTTTAACATATGAAATTTTTTTTTTTTTTAATTCAAATTCGGTATATCTACTATTTTTTCTTAATTTTTTAATTGCAACATAAATAATTTTATTGGATCTAACATAATTATAGCAAAGATCATTTAAATTAAAATCAAAGTATGTATCTCCATTGCATAAAAAAAAGCTATTTTTTAAATATTTTTTTGCATTTAATAAAGCCCCACCAGTTCCTAATTGTGATCTTTCTTTCACACATTTAATTTTAATATTATAAATAACTTTATTATGGTATTTTTTTATAAAGAAATTAGATTTATAATAGCAAAGTAAAATCACTTCAGAGAATCCATGCCTAGAAAGATTCTTAAGTATATATTCTAAAAAGGGCTTTTGATTAATCTTAATTAACGGCTTTGGTACTTTGCTTGTAAATTTTTTTATCCTAGAACCAAGACCACCAACATATATTACAGCCTGGTCAATATTTTTTGTCATGGGTTTATTGAATAAAAAAATTGATTTTTATTTGGTTTAAATCACTCATAATTTTTATAAATGGTTTTTGAGCCTTCTTTTGAAAAATTTATGTCTACAAAATTAAACTGATTTAATTTTTTCTTAATTTTATTATGAAATTTTTTATCTGCATAAATTATCATAAAACCGCCACCGCCTGCACCTATTACTTTAGATGCGTAAGCACCATTTTTTTTTGCAATATTTGTTATAAAATCTATTGTATTATTAGAAATTTTATTAGAACATCTTTTTTTATACATCCAACTTTCATTTAAAATCTCACCAAAAATTTTATTATCAAATTTTTTACTTTTTATAATATTTTCCCCTATATCTGCCAGTTCTTTGATTTTACTTAAATTAAAATCATTCTCTCCATTTTTAATTCTAGAAATTAATTTTTGTGAAGGTATGGATGAGTTTCTTCGTTTTTTTGTGAATAATAATAGAGTACTTTTTTCAATTATATCAATATTTTTTTTAAACTTATTTAAATTATTGACTTCAATTTTATTTTTTGAAAAACTTATTGAGTTAAAACCTCCAAACGAACAAGCAAATTGATCTTGGCATCCTGTAAATTCTTTATTTAAATTTCTTTCTACATCGATTGATTTTTTAGCAAGTTCATGTTTTTTTATTTTTATGTTTTTAAATTCATTAATTGCTTTTAATAATCCAACAGTAAAAGCAGAACTGGAAGCTATACCGCTCATTGCAACTAGATCACTATAATTTATCAATTCTAAATTACTAATTTTATATAAATTTATTAAGTTTCTGACTGTAGGATGTTTAATTTCGCTCGGTTTTTTGCACCTTTCATTTTTAAAATATCTAATAACAAATTTATAATAAAAAAAATTTGGTAAATTTCTTAGCGTAAGATAATTAAATTTGTTTATAGATGAACTTATGGTTTTGCCAGAATTGTAAATATACCATTCTGGAAAATCAGTACCACCACCCAAATAAGAAATTCTAAAAGGAGTTTTTGTAATAATCATTTAACACTAATTCTTATCTTGATCTCCCAACCTAATAACTTTAACATTTAGAAAATTCTTTTTAATAATTCTGAAAGGATCAATGATAACAGAGCCTTTTGGAAACTTAAAATTTTCAAAAACTCTATGTTTTGTGCCTAAAAAATATAATCCCTTTTTAAATTTTAGTTTCTTTTTATCAATATAAGGATCAAAACAGATTGGGTCTATTTTCTTTTCTTTTAGAATGTTTTTTAATAAGATTGATGGACTGCCAGTTGTAATATTTGTTTCTGGTTTAAAAGATTTTCCTAAAATATAAACTTTTTTATTTGGCAAAATATATTTTTTTATTAAGCTTGCAAACCATTCAGTTTGTTTTTCTATTTGCAACATAATTTTTTCAAAAAAATCAAAACTAATATTTAATTTTTTTGCTAACCACGATAGTGCTATATTATCTCTTGGGTGACATCCACCTCCATCACCCATTCCACCTCTTAAATAAGCATTACTTATTAATCTTTTAGTTCCTAGCTGCAAAGCATTACTTACATCATCTATATTTGTTCCAGGAAGTTTATGACACATTTCCATTATTGTATTTATAAATGCGATTTTTGTAGAAATAAAAGTATTGTAACTTACTTTAATTAATTCCGCATTTTCAATCGATGTTTTAAAAAAAGTAGAATTATTAATAGTTCTATAAAATTTTTCAGCTTTATCTGCAGCTTTTATATCATCAACTCCGAATAAAATAAATTCTGGATACATAAAGTCATTTAAGGTAGTACCCATTGCTATGAAAAATGGGTTATAGCAAATTTTTGTATGTTTTCCTAATAAAGGCTTTATCTCTTTTCTGATAGTGCCTGGAAGTACAGTTGATATAATTATAACAACTTTATCTTTTTTTTGTTTATTTATTTCTTTTGACAAAGATTTCATGCCACTTTTTAGATATGAATAGTCAAAATCTACTCTTTTTTTTGGTATCCTAGTTATTCCCTCATAAAGTGGATCGTGAGGAGTTTGTATTGGCACAAATATTATTTCTGAGCTCTTTACTAATTTTGGAATATTTACAAATTTTATTTTTGATTTGCTAAGTAAGTCTTGAGCACCTTCTTCTTTATAGGGAATTTTTTTTGCTTCTATAATATTTTTAACTGAATTTGAAATATCATGCCCAACTACTTCATGACCTTTCGACTCTACTGCAAGAGCTACCGGCAAGCCAAGTTTTCCTAAGCCTAAAAATCCAATTTTCATAAATTTATTTTTATATTTTTATTCTCTTTTATAACTTTTAACTCAATTTTTTTTAAGATATTTTTATTTTTTTTGATAAATTTTTTTTGATTTAAGTGCCAAGTAATTTTTCTATTCATATTTAATTTTAAGTCTTTTTTTGATAAACCATCATCTCTTGAATACCTTCTCTTCCATTTTAGAGTATTATCATTAATTAATAAACCTACCTTATAACCGAATTTCCAAACTCTAATTGCTAGGTCCTTATCAGAAAAATGGTCTGACTCTCCAATATTGGCAAACATCTGCCAACCGCCAATTTCCTCAAATACTTTTTTTTTTATAATTATAGGACCAGTTTTAACCCATGTGCAGAAAAAAAAATTAGTATTAAATCTTGATTTAATTTTTGAGAAATCAATAAGTTTAAACCCGATATTATTTAAATTATTATTTTTAATTGAAAGGTAGCCACCTCCATTCAAACTGACCATTGATAAATTTTTGTATTTTTTAAAAATTTTTATAACATCCCTGTACCATTTATCATCCTCAGGAGCTAAATCATCATCTTGGGTAAAAATTAAATAATCAGTTGATTGTGAAATAGATGCGCCTGATATATATCCTTTTGTCTCCCCCAAATTTGAGGTAACAATTAATTTATCATTTGCTTCATTCAAGTTTTTAAAAATTTTGTCAGAATTTTTTCCATTATCATTTACAATTATTATCTCAACATTGTTTCCAAGAACTCTTAAGTTCTCGATGGTTTTTATCAAAGTATTATATGCTACAAAGTGATTTATTATAATAGAGGTTTTAGGAGCTTTATTGTAGTTATAAGTATAAATTCCATTAGTGGGGTATTTATTTGATAAAATTTTTTTTTTTTTATATTTTTTTTTTTTAAAGAGACTTTTAAAAATCATTTAATTTCTAATTTTTTTAAATTTTTTTATATATTAAATTTTTGTGTTTATCTATTTTTTCAATTTTTTCTATTGATTGTTTGAATGTAAGATACTCCTTACTGGGTAAATTATCTAGGTTGTCAAAAGAATTGTTTATATCATCGTACATAATTATACCTTCATTCCACAACTTATAATAATATTTTTCTCCCAACTCATTTACAGACAAAGATTTTAAACAAACGATTTCTGCATTGTAACAACCATGTTTTGCAAAATATAGAGCTGACGAACTGCAACCAAAAATTAATTTATATTCACAAGTTATTTTAGAAATTGGATCATACTTGTGTTCAAAATTAATGTTGTACTCTTTTTTATTTTTTTTTATTAAATATTCATTAAAGAATTTTATATTTTTATCTGATTGCATTGGATGATGTCTAAAATCAATTTCTAATATTTCTTTGTGCTCACTTATAGTTTTTTCAATGAATTTAAAAAAATGATCTATTTCAAAATCTAAACTATTAGACTCTTCATTCCATAAAAAACTTGAAATAAAAAGAATTTTATTTTTTTTTTTTTTAATATTACATCCACAATTATTTTTAGGCTTTACAAGAAATGTATTCTCTTCTCCATAATATTTTCCCCAAAAACGAAAAGATGAATAGAAAAAGTTTATTATATATTTGAATGAATTAGTATCAAAAGCAGTTTTAAGATCGTTTTTCATATATATAAATTTTTTTCCATATAAAATTAATGGTATTATTTGCCTATCTATATATAAATCCTCAATTCTTTTGATCGTATTAACTATCCTTAAGAAAAATTTTTTTTTTCGAAATTTATTATTGTTTTTTTTTATCTGTCTCAGTTTATGAACATCTCTCAAAATATCGTCAATTTTTTTACCATTTAAAAATTTCTGAAATTCATCTAAGTGAAGATTTAGTGAGTCATGTGTTAGTCCAATTCTAATGCAATTTTTTTCCAGAAAATTTGTTAAAATAATTTTTTGCCAAATAAAGAAAGAGCCATCTGAAATACATAAATTAAATTTTTTTTTTTTAAAAAAGCTTTTAAATTTATATAAAAAATAATGGGATTTTATAATTGAAAAAAAACTTCTCTTTTCTGAATTAGATTTATAAGATGGAATAATAAAGAAGTTTTTTATTTGAGAATTTTTTTTAATTTCTAAAACTTTTTTATGTATGCTTTGGTTATTTAAAAAGTAATTTGACGTAAAAATAGTTATTTCATAATCACTTTTTATTTCTTCGATTATTGGTTGTAAATTTACAAGTGCAAACGGATTATGAATGCATATTAAAATTTTTTTTTTTAAATTATCCATATTAATCAATTACTTTTTTATTTATAGACCGAAATCTACTTATTAATTTAATAAATGAATTTCTATTAAACAAAACAATTAAAATTTTCATTATCAAATTAAATATGGAACAAAATACATATATAATTAAATTATATGGTATGCAAAAAAAATATTTAATATTTAAAATGATGTTATTAATAATATATAACTTTTCCTATGAATAATGCAGTAGCAATTATTGGAGGAACAGGGCAGTTTGGTCTTACTTTAGCAGAAAAACTTATCAAAAAAAATAATAATATAATAATCACCACAAGATCAGTTTCAAGAGCGCGAAAGAAAATTAGAAAATTAAAAAAAATAAAAATAAGAAAACTTGATGTTCTAAATAAAAATCAAATTACAAAATTTTTATTTAAATTTAAACCTAAAGAGATTTTTTATTTTGCTGGACAAAGTTCGCCTGCCTTATCTTTTAAAAGACCTAATGAAACATACTTAAGCAATTTTGTGGGCTGTAAAAATTTTTTAGAAGTTATTTATCTCAATAATTTAAAATGTAAATTTATAAATTCTAGTTCTTGTGAAATATTCGGAAATATTAATAAAAAAATCAATTTAGGTACAAAAAAGAAACCTATTAGTCCATATGGAAAAGCAAAACTCTATTCATTTAATATTACAAAAAAGTTTCGAGAGAATAAGAGTGTATCAGCGTATAACGCTGTTATATTTAATACTGAATCAATTTTAAGGAACAAAAATTTTCTTATACCAAAAATTTGTATGTCTGCAATTAGGGCAAAAAAATTTAAAAAGAAAACAGCATTTGGTAATTTAAATATTTCCAGAGAGTGGAACTGGTGTCCTGAACAATGTGATGCAATAATTAAACTTATAAAAAAAAAACCACATGATTTTATTCTTTCTAATAGAAAACTATATTCTGCAATTAAAATGTTAGAATTCGCTTTTGGCTATTTTAAATTGAATTATAAAGATTATATTTATTTTGATAAAAA
>MDSW01002499.1_pt1 | contig 10853 bp, 10 predicted proteins | sample 811171 | NCBI WGS metagenome assembly MDSW01 (sample SAMN05326641, study PRJNA326480) | marine metagenome | isolation source: seawater | place: Atlantic Ocean: North West | collected 2012 | reverse complement strand
CTTAGTGAGGCAAATCTCACAGGTGTTGACTTGTCAGGAAGAGATTTGTCAGGTGTTAATTTGTCAGGTGTTGACTTGTCAGGCCATGATCTTTCAGATTCAGTTTTGGTAGTAACTAATCTTAGTGAGGCAAATCTCACAGGTGTTGACTTGTCAGGAATAGATTTGTCAGGTGTTAATTTGTCAGGTGTTGACTTGTCAGGCCATGATCTTTCAGATTCAGTTTTGATAGGAACTGATCTTAGTGAGGCAAATCTCACAGGTGTTGACTTGTCAGGAATAGATTTGTCTCGGAGTTTATTGATGATGACAAATTTATCAGAAGCTGATTTAACTAATTCAAATTTGTATTATTCAAATTTACATGGAGCAAATTTGGATAGAGCTGTGTTGGATAAAACAGACCTAGAAGGAGCAAATCTAGAAGGAGTTGATTTTCGAAACGTTGAATTAAAGAGAGTGAATTTTAATGATTCAAAATTAGTATTTACTAATTTTAGTAAGAAAGATCTTTCAGGTATGGATTTTGAATCTTCATACATAAAACATGCAGATTTTAGTTTTACAAACCTTAAGAATGTGAATTTTCTTGACACAAGAATAATGTATACAGATTTTAATGAATCAAATCTAGAATGTAAGAATAATACAATCTGTAATAATTCAAAATGAGAAGTTTGTAGACAGATATAACACTCATGTATAGATCTAAGAAATCATAGAACTGAGATGAGATTTAGTAGTAATCATAAATAATAGATAACAAGGATGATTTCTGTATAAATAATTAGCGATATGAATCAAATGAAGGAGAAATTATCTGATTTAACAAGAAAACAGACAGTTATTTCTTTGATATCAATTTTAGTAATTGGCATTACTCTACGTCTGAGTTTTTTACCATCAGATTTTCCCCTTACATTAGATTCTTTTGTATACTTTGTTTATTCTTTGGCTATAATTGAACAAGGACCATTTCCGACAGAATATTTGAGAGTGAATCTTGGATGGCCATCTTTTCTCGCAATATTCTTCAGTTTTTTCAATGATTTTAATATGTTAGAATTAATGAGTTTACAGAGAATTATCGCAATTAGTATATCGGTGGCAACAATTTTTCCAATGTATCGTCTACTAAGGATTTTTTTTATCAAGAAAGTTTCATTGGTTGCAGTAGGAATTTTTTGTTTTGAGCCACATCTTATTTTAAATTCAATTAATGGAGGAGGAATGCCATTATTTGTATTTTTAGTAACATCATCAATTTTATTTATTTTCTATCAAAAAAGAAATTATTTTATTATTTCATTTGTATTAATTGCACTATCTACTTTTGTAAGATATGAAGGATTGTTACTTGTTATTCCTTTAATTGTTTCAATATGTTTACAAAAGAAAAAAACTGTAATCAAAATTCAAGATATAATTTTATGTTTTGGAATATTTCTATTAGTTCTTACACCAATTCTTATGATAAATTACGACATGGAAGCAATAGTAACTGGAGAATATCAAAAGATTGGGTCACCGATATTATGGCATTTTTACATAGGAATGAATTTTGTTACAACTTCTATTCATTCAGATAATGATATCTCAACTGATCGATTTCAAGATATAGAATCCGATGAGAGAATACCGATTTTTCTGAAAGATTTAACGTTTGGATATGTTAAATTTTTATTTTTGGCATCATTCCCGATTCTTCTAATTGGAATAAGCGCTTCAGTGTTATTCATCTCAAAAAGACTAACAAAAAATAGGATTATTTTTCTGATTTTTTCCATCATGCTTTCAATTTCGGCATTATACGCATATGGAAGAGGAATTGAGGATTCAAGATATCTTCTACCTATTTTCCCAATCATCATTGTGTTTATTTCTGTTTCAATTAGAAGATTTATGCAAAGAAAATTTTCGAATGAGCTAGGAATTTTTATGATAGTTGGAGTCATAGTTATCTCAGTGTTTTATATTGACTATCAGATTAGTGATTATCAGGAACAACAAGAAATTTACACTGCCGCATTATTTATTGTGAATAATGCAGAAGGAGTAAATCAGGAACCTGGAGCAAAATTTGTCAAAGCTGCAGAAATGGAGAGAAACTGGAGAGAACTACCAGACTATAATAGAAATGGGAAAATTCAAGTTGAGACTAACAGGATAGATGCAGAAGAGTATGATACATTGGAAAGTTTTTTAAAAAATTCACAGCATTTGGATTTAACACACATACTTGTTTATGAAGAAAATAATAAGAAATTTCTTTCAGAGGTATTTCATAATTATAATGAATATTCATACTTGAACAAAGTCTACGATTCAAGTTATTTAGATCATAAAAAACATATCAAGATTTTTGAGATTGATTTTCAGGAATTTGAAAAAGAGAATAAGTTAGAAAATTAATTGAATTAATTTTTTATTTTTTGATCTTTTTTCCTAAAATGTGTGCAGATACGGTATTTGAAGAATAATCATATGGAGTGCTTTTATACAATACATACTCAAAGTTCAATTTTTTTAATAAAGACAAAAGATCACTCATATGTTTACCAGTATTATTTTTAGTTATAGTTTCAATTTTTACAGCATCAACATTTTCCAAGCCTTTTTCATTAAAGAAAAATTCACAGTTTTTGCAGTCTGATTTTAATAAATCAACATGTTTTATATTAAATTTTTTAAATATAGTCTCTAAACTACAACCTTGAATCTCGACAATTTTGACATTTTTTCCTCTCCAATTATACACAAATGATGAACCTATGTTTGGAGTTATAGGATCCTGATAAAATTTAAGGGTTTTATCTTCACCAACTGCCATATTTATTGGAGTTATTTTTTTTGCAAGATGGGGATTAAGATTTATGTTTTTAATCATATCATCATAATTTTCCTTAATTGGCTCAAATGAGAATACGGTAGCATTTAGGCTGGCATAATATAATGCAGTATCACCACATTCAGCACCAATATCCAATACAACTTTACCCGAAAAATCATCATCAGCATCAATTGTATGGATTTTTCTGATGAATGTTTCTATGATTGAATTTCCGGGGTGTACTGAATCCAGAAAAAATTTTATTCCAGTTGATACTTGAATAATTTTTTTATTATTATCTTCAAAAATCTTTATGGTTTTTTGACGTTTGGTACTTGGGTCATTTTTATTTTCAAAAATAAAATTTGCACCAAATTTAATGCCTAAAAACAATAATTCGAGTAAATTTTCATCTTCATGAGAAAAATTTTTTGTAGGAATAATAATTTTATTTTTTCCATCAAATGATATTTCAATATTATTATCGTTATGTATTGTGTAAGAATATGCAAAAGAAAGAATTCCAACCATATTCAATAGATTATTGAATTTTGTGGATGGAAAATTTATTCTTAATTTATCATTAATTTTTAAACCATATGTTTTACATCCAAACAAAATAGTAAAAGCCAAAGTCAACTTATTTTTTATTAGATTTGATTTAAAAAAAGGCAGTAAATACCATAAGAGACCAAAATTATGAGCGAGGTTCATTAATTATCATTAAATCAAAAAATTAATTATTATTAAACTATTCTTCATGAATGTCAATATTTTTTTGACACTAATCACTAATTAATAATTGATTCATTAGAGACATATGAACAAAAGTATCAGATTATCTATAATTTTTAAAGAATCATATAATTATTTTCAAGCAGAACATTTTGATAAAACAACTGGAAATTTTTTTCTAAAAGCTTTTGAGAGAAATAATGATCTAGAAGTAACTTATCATCCATGTAAGAAAAATTTTGATGTTAGTAAATTGAAAGGAAAATGTGATGTGATTCTATTACCAAATAATTATTCTGATGGCGCCCCTGATAAGTTAGAGAATATAAAACAAGTTGGAATTCCAGTAATTTCAAGAACGGGAGATCCTCATTGGGCTAAAAGATACAATCAAGTAAAATTCATGGAAGAAAATAATATAGATTTTTTGTTTAGTTCACATCCAGATAGCTATATTTACAAATTTTATCCAAAATCAATAAATCATAAAACAATAATTTATGGTTTAGAAAAACAACTTTATGAACAAGTTACTCCCTTTAAGGAAAGAATCAAAGATAAGATACTATGTACCGGTGCAACAGGAAAAACAAATATGAAATCTAAAGTTGCAAATGCAGTCTTAAATCCTAAAAGATCTGGATGGTATTTCTATAAATTGAGAACTTTAACAACAAAATTACCATATGTTCAATATTCTAGTATAAAAGATGGAAAATATCCTAATGATGATTATGTTACATATCTAACAAGATACAGAGCATCAATAGCTGCAACGACATTTTATCCAACTTTAAAATATTGGGAGAATGCTGCAGCAGGATGTTTAACTTTCATGGAAATTACAGAAAAAAATGATGGAAAGTTTATTGGATTTGAAAATAATGAATCTTGTATTTTCATAAACGAAAAGAATTATGAGAAAAAATTTCAAGAATTCCTGTCTGATCCTGATAATAAAAAATGGGAAGAAATTGCGCAGTCAGGCAGGGATTTTGCGATGAATGAATTGAATAATGACAATGCAGTAAAAAAAATTGTAGACATTATGAAAGAATTAATCTATTAAGATATTTCAATAGGATATTTTATAATACATCATTCAAATTGGAATTTATGAATTGGTCAGGTAGAAATGTTCTGATTACAGGGGGAGCGGGTCATATTGGTTCTCATCTAGTTGCAGAATTAAAAAAAAGGGATGCAAATGTTAGAGTAGTAGATAATCTTTGGAGAGGGAAAAAAGAATATCTCTATGAAGATGGAAAACCACTCATAGATTTTGAGAAGGAATTTTTTGAATTAGATTTACGTGAAATGAAAAATTGTGAAGAAGCAGTCAAAGGAATGGACACAGTATTTCATTTGGCAGATGTAGTCGCAGGCATAGATTTTGTATTTGACAATGAAGCATTTGTATACAGAAGTAACGTTTTGATAAACTCAAATATGTTTGAGGCTACACGTAAAGAAAAACTTGAAAAATTAGCTTATGTTGGAGCTGCTTGTGCATATCCACTAGAAAAACAAAATGATCCAAATCATCCACTTTTCAAAGAAGATGATATGTATCCAGCCCATCCTGAATCTTCTTATGGTTGGGGTAAACTGATGGGAGAGTATGAATGTGAATTGTATAGTAAATCAGGATTAATAGATGCATCAATTCTTAGATTACATAATGTCTATGGACCAAATAGTGATTTGTCACCAGAAAAATCACAAGTGATTCCTGCAACAATTAGAAAAGCAATAAAGTATCCAGATGAGGATTTTATTATCTGGGGAAATGGAGAACAAAGCAGAGCATTCATGTATGTTACAGACATTGTAGATGCACTAATTCTTTCAATGGAAAAAGGAATAAACAAAGGACCAATACAAATTGGAAATAATACAAAAACTACAGTAAATGAAATAGCAGATAAAGTAATTGAAATTTCGGGAAAAAATATAGGAAAAAAATATGATCTAACTAAACCTACAGGAGATTTAGGCAGAGCAGCAGATTGTAGTCTAGCAGAGGAAGTTTTAGGTTGGAAACAGAAAGTTAGTTTAGATGAAGGACTAAGATTAACATATGAATGGGCAGAACGATTTTTAAAAACCCAATAGATTTATTCAATTAATGAATCAATTTTCAAACAATTTTTGGAAAGATACGCATGTGACGGTTACTGGAGGTGCAAGTTTTATTGGAAGTCATTTAGTCGATAAATTGGTATCCTTAGGATCTAAAGTATCAGTAATTGATAATCTTTCTAGTGGAAAAAAAGAAAACTTAACAAATTCATGGGAAAAAATCCAGTTTAAACAGAATGATTTAGAATATATTACAAAGCCAGAATTAGACGGTTTATTCAAAGATCAAGAAATTGTTTTCCATCTAGCTGCAATTCATGGAGGAAGAGGTTTTATAACAAAACACCCGGCAGACGTAAGCTCAAACTTTTCAATTGATCATCACGTCTTTGAAGGATGTATGGATTCAAATGTTGCTAACTTAATCTTTGCAAGTACTGCATGTGTTTATCCAACAGAATTACAAAATGAAATTGGTTCAGATTATAAATTGAAAGAAGATGATTCTAATCCATTAAAATTAGATGGATACATGAGTGCGGATATAGAATACGGATGGGGTAAACTAATGAGTGAAATGCAAATGCATGCATTCAGAAAACAGTATGGTTTGAAAGGTTGTCCGGTAAGATTTGTTACAGCATACGGTCCAAGAGAAAATGAAACACATGCAATTATTGCATTAATTTACAAGGCTATTGAAAAAATGGATCCTTTTGAGATTTGGGGAGATGGAAAACAAGAAAGAGATTTCACTTATGTTGAAGATATTGTCGAGGGTTCCATTCTAGCTGGTGAAAAAATATTTGATGGGACCCCAATAAATCTTGGAACTGGAAGAAAATATACCATCAATGAGGTTGTAAATATGATTTGTGAAATTATTAATTGGAAACCTGAGAATTTCAAGTTTGATACATCAAAACCAGTAGGAGCATTATCAAGAGCATTAGATAATTCTACTGCAAAAAAATTAATTGGATGGGAACCAAGATTTTCGTTAAAAGATGGATTGAAAAATACAATTGAATGGTACGTACAAAATCATAAACACGAAGGAAAAATTGATGAATCGATTTTATTAGAACATAATTAAGATCTTATACATGTCTAAACCAAATATTTTACTTTTAGTAATTGACTCATTTCGAGCTGACAAATTTTTTGGTGTTACAAAAACCTCAATCACACCAAACTTAGATAAATTAACAAATGAAGGAGTTTATTTTTCACAAGCTATCAGTTCAGCACCTGCATCATTACCTGCAATTTCTAGTATAATGACTGGAGTTTATCCATTTTCAACATTATCACTTCAAAATAAGGTGTATAATTTGAAAGAAAATATTCCTACAATTGGGCAAAAATTAATAATTGAAGGGTATAGAAATTTTGCACTTATTCCAAAAATTCTAACATTAATGAATTTAGAAAATTCATTTGAAAAGAACATTGAATCTTATGATGATGATTTAACATTATATGACGGAGTAGGAGAGAAAATAATTAAAAAGTTAGAAACAATTAATTCTCAAAAACCATGGTTTTTCTATATTCATCTAAATGATATTCATGGAGGAGCAAATTTTCACAGAGATATAATTCCAGAAAGATTTTCTGACAAAAAAATTGGATGCAATAGATATGAAAGAATGGTATCACTAATGGACGAATGGTTAGGTAAAATTTTCAAAAATGTAGATTTGTCTAATACAGTAGTAATAATTACAGCAGATCATAGTTCAGATGTAGGCATTTTTGATGAAGAATTAGAAAGATTGTATGAAAAAACTAGAGAAAGTAGAATTGTTAAAAAAAGTACAATGATAAAAATGGGTCAGAAGATTTTTTCTAAATCTCCTAATGCGTTCAAGCCATTACGAGCAAAATTATCTGACAAATATAGGAAAAAAAGAGATTCAGTTATAGAAAAACGGGGCGAACCAATGATAGAAGAGATTGAGACGAATAATGAAGATGTATACAGGAAACGTGTGATGAAGAATATAGTTAGAGGTACAGCACAAGTTTTTGATGATAGATTTAGAATTCCATTATTATTTTGTGGTTTAGGAATTAAGGAGAGTAGAGTAATTACTCAACAAGTAAGAAGTATTGATATCTATCCAACAATTTTTAATATTTTGGGATTAAAAATTAATGAAGAACTTGATGGAGTGAGTTTATTGCCATTAATACAGGGTTCCAAAATGGAAGAGAATCCTGCAATTATTGAAAGTAGAATAAATGTTGCAGAAGGAATTACATCAAATACTATAGGAGTAAGAACCTCAAAGTACAAATATTTTAGAAATATTGATAATAAATTTGAAGATATGGCACTCTTTGATCTAGAAAATGATCCATTGGAAGAAGAAAATATTGTAGAATCAAATAAGGATGTTGTTTCAACAATGGAAGAAATTCTTAAACAGAAGTTAAACTAGGCGATGAATTATGTTTAGAGAAGTTTTTCTAAATTTTTACTTAATAATAATAAGAAAATTCAGTAAAGGAAAAGGACTAGGTAAAAAATATTCTGTGGTTAAATCATTTAGTAATAAAATTGAATCATCATTAAAAACAGATCATGCACAAGTTTGGGCAGGGAAAATGTTTTTGCATCCAAATGATGCATTCAGATTATCAATATATGGAATTCATAGTGAACTTGATTTAGAAATTTTCAAAAAACATGTTAAGAAAGGAAGTAATGTTATTGACATAGGAGCAAACATAGGATACTTCACATTAATTTTAGCAAAATTAGTTGGCCCAACTGGAAAAGTATTTGCATTTGAACCAGATCCTAGAAATATTTCATTATTAAAAAAGAACATAGAGATTAACAAATATGAGAATGTTACAATAATTCCAAAAGCAGTTTCAAATGTGAATGGAAAATGTACATTATATACAAGCCAAGATAGTTTTGGACAAAATAGAATCTATGAACCAAAAAAGACAAGAAACCAGGAATTTATTCCAATCGAGGCAGAAACAATATCTCTGGATGATTTTATTAAGAATAAGGATATCATTGATGCCATATCTTTTGTAAAGATAGATGTGGAAGGAGCTGAAAAATTAGTACTTGACAGTATGAAAGATATTTTAAAAAATAGTGATAGAATCAAGATTTTTTCAGAAATAGATTTAGCTAGATTAAATGATGCAGGTTCTAATTACAACGAAGTAATAGAATTTTTGTATGAAAATAATTTTACAATATTTCTAGTTGATGAAAAAAAACATGCCATTGTTAAAATGGATAAAGAATCTCTAGCTAGTGTATTAGAGGATGAACCAGACTCACAGAATATTTTGTGTTTAAGAGAGAATAGTTAGTCCTTAATACTGTCTTGAAAGAATTGTAAGTCGCTTTTATTTCTAAATTTTCGAGATGTTGTAAAATCTTTTAATTCTTTTTGAATATTTGTTAATTCTTCAACTTCTGTGTCAGATAATTTTTCATTTTGTTGAGATTTGATAAGTAATTCATTAAGTTTAAGATTTAATTTTAGCATCAGTTCAGTATTAACTAAAACTCTCATTATATACGGATTAACTTCATAGAATATATCGACTTCAGCTTTTCTTGCTGCTGTTTTTTTCCAGTGTGCATATCCAACAAAAACTAGTAAAGGGATTCCTATTGCAACAATAATAAGGACATATTGAACAAAAGTTGGAAAGATTGAGACTAAGAAAGGATAACGTTCGATGGCAAGATAATAAGTAACAACTAGAGTGTTTGTTGCAGCCATGATAAATGTGAAGTAGTTAGCCCAACCTTGACGAAAATAAAACCATCCTCTAAATCCAGTATTCTTTGACATTATGAGAATTCATTCAAATCATTTAATATTGATTGCTATGAAACCATATGACAAGTTATGAAAATAGGAATAATTTCAGACAGTCATGATGATGTGGATAATGTAAACAAAGCAATTAACATTTTTCAAGAAGAAAAAGTTAAGGCAATAATTCATGCAGGAGATATTATTTCTCCTCCAATAATTAAAGAATTTAAGAAATTAACAGATGGAGGAGTAGAGTTTTTTGGAGTTTTTGGAAATAATGATGGAGAGAAAAAGGGTTTAGAAAATGCATTTTCATACATTAACGGAGAACTGTTAGGAAATGAAGGAAAGATAGAGATTGATGGATTGAAAATTTGTATTTATCATGGTCAGGATACTCGTAAAAAAGAAAAGATGATTAATTCACAAAAATTTGATATTTTTATTTATGGACATTCGCATACAAAAGATTCAGTGGTTGTAAAAAATAAAAAACGTGAAACAATAGTTTTGAATCCAGGTTCAAGTCATAGTCAAGCATTAACAAATTTTTCACAACCACAATATTTTCCTGCACCATCAATAATCATTTTTGATACAACCACCAAAGAAGTTGTTTTTATGGATTTGTAGTATAATTTAGTAAAAACACTCATATAATTTTTAGAAAAAAACTGTTTTATGCTAATAATTTCACAAAATGCAACAGATTATGATTTAGATTTTCCAAAAGATGCAATCCTAAGAATTAATCTGGCTTGGTGTAATAGCATAGAGGATTTAGAATCTATTTTAAAAAAAAATAGTAATTATGGCATTTTTGTGGATTTACCAATTGGAAGATTAAAACCACCAAATAATAGATATACATTAAATGAAATAATTCCAATCTTGGAAAATTATAACAATATAAAATATTTTGCAGTTTCAAATGTAGATGATGATGTGGATCTTGATGATTTTGTTGATTTAGTTCCAAAAAGAATCACAATCGTTCCAAAGATTGAGAGTCCAAATGGAGTCAAGAATATTGAAAAAATAATTGCCAAATTAAACTATGATGAAAAATTTGTTATGTTAGATCATGATGATTTATTTTCAAATATAAAAAAGAATAATGAAGAACCATCAATGTTTCAAATGTACATTAAAGAATTGATAGATAAATGTAAAGAAAATAATGTTGGATTATTAAGAACTGTAGGCGTGGTTTTCAGCGATGATGAAAAACGTCAGACGCAATATATTAAATAATTATACCTAAGATAATTTTTCTATTATAAACTCTCTACTAAAATCAGAAATAATATGTTCATCATGTGTATCATCAAGTATTATATCAAAATTACCTGAATCAAATTGTGATACAAATTTTTTGAGAGGTTCATGATAAATTTTGT
>MDSW01014327.1_pt1 | contig 10854 bp, 11 predicted proteins | sample 811171 | NCBI WGS metagenome assembly MDSW01 (sample SAMN05326641, study PRJNA326480) | marine metagenome | isolation source: seawater | place: Atlantic Ocean: North West | collected 2012 | reverse complement strand
TGAGGATATACTATTATAAAAGTTCAATTACAATAGTTAAAAAGGCAAAATAATAAGTTTTTTTTATATGTTTTCAGTAATTTTTCCAGGTCAAGGATCTCAAGTTGTAGGCATGGGAAAAGATCTTTATGATAAATTTGAAATTATAAAAAAAGTATTTAAACAAGCAGATGAAATTTTAAATTTCCCTATATCAAAAATAATCCTTGATGGACCCAAAGAAAAGCTTGATTTAACCATTAATACTCAGCCAGCAATATTTCTACTGAGTTATTCTATTTTTAATTTAATTAAAAAAGAATATAACATCGATCTGAGCAAAGCCCAATATTTTGCAGGGCATTCTTTAGGAGAGTATTCAGCATTATGTTGTGCGGGGTATTTAAGCTTTTCAGATACCTTAAAAATTTTAAGAGTTAGAGGGGAGGCAATGCAAAATTCAGTTCCTAGTGGACAAGGTGGTATGGTTGCAGTTTTAGGATCAAAAGTAGAAATAATTGAAAAATTACTTTTAGAAAATGAGCATAGATTTAAAGTTGAAATAGCAAATGATAATTCTGAAGGACAAATAGTTTTAAGTGGTAAAAATGAAGACTTAAAAAATTTGATTTTGATATTAAAAGATAATGCAATAAAAAATATAAAACTACCAGTCAGTGCTCCTTTTCATTCTAAGTTAATGAATAATGCTACAAAAATAATGAAAGAGGAATTAGAAAAATTAAATTTCAATAAATCTGAATTTAAATTAATTTCTAATGTCACAGCTAAAGAAATTTCAAATTCTAATGACTTGAGAGAGCTTTTAACAAGACAAATAGAAAGTAGAGTTCGTTGGAGAGAAAGTGTTATTTATATGATAAAAAGTAATATCAATCATTTTATTGAAATAGGACCTGGAAAAGTTTTATCTGGTCTTGTAAAAAGAATAGATAGGAATGTTAAAATAGATACTATTAATAATGAAAATGATATAGAAAATTTAAAAATATGATAAATCTAGAAAATAAAAATATAATTGTTACAGGTGCAACTGGAGGTATAGGCAATTCAATTATTAAAATTTTGAATAATACCAAGGCAAATATTTTAGCATCAGGTACTAAAATTGAAAAACTCAAAGAGATAAAATCTAAATATAGTGGAGTAAAAATATTACAATTAGATTTTTTAAAAAAAGAAAATATAGAAAAATTTATTGATGATGCTACCGATCAACTTGGAGGAAGTTTAGATTGCATAATAAACAATGCTGGAGTTACCCGAGATAACTTAGCAATAAGAATGTCACTTGAGGAATGGAATAAAGTTTTAGATATTAATTTGACTTCAACTTTTTTGTTAAGCAAATTTGCTTTAAAAAAGATGCTAAAAAAAAAATCTGGAAAAATTATTAATATTACATCGGTAGTTGGTCATACTGGTAATCTAGGTCAGACAAATTATACTGCTTCAAAAGCAGGTATAATTGCAATGTCAAAAAGTCTAGCAATAGAATATGCAAAAAAGAATATTAATATTAACTGTATCTCACCAGGTTTCATTAAAACCGCAATGACAGATAAAATAGATGATAAATTTAAAGATATGATTATTTCAAAAATACCTTCTGAGAGGTTAGGTGAGCCAGAAGATGTGGCTAATGCAGTACTTTTTTTAGCATCAGATCTATCAAATTATATAAATGGTGAAACAATACATGTTAATGGAGGCTTGTATATGGCTTGACAAAACAAGTTTTTAAACTATTAAGAATTTAAACCAAAAAATAAGGATCATTATGTCGGAAGATATTTCAAGCAAAGTTAAAAAAATAGTTGCTGATCATTTAGGGATTGATGAAGCGAAAGTTACAGAAGAGTCTAGTTTCATAGATGATTTAGGAGCAGATAGTTTAGACACAGTAGAATTAGTAATGGCTTTTGAAGAAGAGTTTGGGTCTGAAATTTCGGACACAGAGGCGGAAAAAATATTAACAGTTGGTGACGCAGTAAAATTTATAGAAAGTAAAAGTAATTAAATAATAAATGCTTCAAAAAAAAGGTGGGATAATGATCGTCTTATCATCCCCATCTGGAGCTGGAAAAACTACACTCGTAAAATTATTGTCTAAAAAAAATAATTTTTTTATTTCTACATCACATACTACTAGAAAACCTAGACCAAATGAAACTAATGGAAAAGATTATTTTTTTGTTACAAATCAAGAATTTGAAAGATTAATTAAAAATGATGAATTTTTAGAATACGCAAAGGTATTCGACAACTCATATGGAACGACAAGAACCCCAGTTATTCAAAATTTAGAAAATAATTCCAATGTTATCTTTGATATAGATTGGCAAGGTGCGGATCAAATAAAAAACAAGAAATTAGACTATAAATTAATTACTTTCTATATTTTACCTCCAAGTAAGGAAATATTGTTGGAAAGATTATCTAATAGAGATATGAAAGACAAATTAATTGCTGAGGAAAGAATGAAAAAATTTGATAGAGATGTGCTGCATTGGATAAATTATGACTATGTGGTGATAAACGACAATCTAAATGATTGCTTTAACAGAATTCAAAAATTAATTGACGCAGAGATTAATAATGGCTCAAAAGATTATGATAGGAACTTCATTAAAAAACATGTTGATAAATTACTTTCTTAGTTTTTCAAATTCTTCAGTTATCTTGAAATAAGTCTCAAAGTCAAGATTTTGGGGTCTAAGATCAAGATTTAAATTTAATTTTTTAGCAATATTTTCATAATTGTTAAATAAAGTCTTCATTGGTTTTTTTATTTTTTTTCTACGTTGATTAAAAAAAACTCTTGTTATTTTTTCAAGAGATTTAGCTTCTTTCAATTTAAAAAAATTTTTTTTTGGTTCAAAAATTAATAATGTGCTGTCAACTTTTGGTATTGGTGTAAATGAAATTGGCTTTATATCAATAATTTTTTTTACATCCAATTTCCAATTTGAAATAATAGATAATCTTCCGTATTTTGAGGAATTATAAGTACTAATAATTCTATCAGCTACCTCTTTTTGAAACATTAATATCAATTTCTCAAACCAAAAATTTGTATTAAGATTTACTATCCATTTTGTAAGTATTTCAGTTGAAATATTATATGGTAAGTTTCCAAAAACAAGTAATTTATTTTTAGTTAAGTTTTTTTCTGAAATATTTAAGATATCTTCATTTATGTAATAAACTTTATTATCAAATTTTTTTTTCAATAAAACTATTAAATTTCTATCTTTTTCAACAACAAAAATTTTTTTGGGTTTTTTATTAAGAATTTCAGATGTTAAATTTCCAGTACCGGGTCCAACCTCTAAAATCTCTTTTCCCTCTATTTTTGTGCATTCAGATATAAACTTAAGAATTTTTTTATCATGTAAAAAATTTTGACCTAGACTTTTTTTAGCTTTAATCTTCACTTAATTTTGTCTAAAAATCTTATAGACTCAGAAAGACTTTTAGAGTTTGATTTATTTTTACCCAACATTTCAAAATTAGGCCCATGATCTGGTGATATCCTTAAAATTGGTAGACCAAGAGTAATATTGATTGCGTCAAAATTATATAAAGTTTTAATTGGTGCTAAAACTTGATCATGATACATTCCTATGATTACATTGTATTTGTTAAGAATATTTTTCATAAAAACAGTATCAGCTGGAAAAGGTCCATCAATATTAATTTTTTTTTTTATTAGATTTTTTATTGCTGGTTTAATTATTCTTAATTCCTCGCTTTTATCAAAAAAGTTTTCACAATGTGGGTTTAATCCACATACAGCGAACTTCGGTCTTATATGAAAATATTTTTTATAAAAATCGTTAATAAGAATAGTCTTTAAAATTATATCTTTTTTATCTAAATTTTTTGAAACCTTACTTATTGGCAAGTGAGTTGTAATGGGAGAAACTGATAATGATTTATTGAATATCAACATTGCAAATTTATCCTTAATATTGAATTTATTTGATAAATATTCAGTGATTCCTTGGAAATTTTTTTTCAAGAAGGTTTTTTTAGAAATTGGACCATTTATAAGTCCGGCAATATCATTATATTTTATAATTCGAAAGCATTTTTGAAAACATTCCTCTATATATTTGTTAGATTTAGAAGAAATTTTTTCGAAAGGTTTTTTGAATTTATAATCAACATTTAAGATATTTACTCGATTTAATTTTAAATTAAAAACTTTGTTATTTTTTAAAAAAATTTGATTTAAAATTAATTTCATTTTTAATTGTTTAAATTGGCTTTTTAACAATTTATATGAACCAATTAAAATTATTGGTTTTTTTGTTTTGTAATTATTAATTGATTTAACAAGAATTTCTGAAAAAATACTGTTCGGTTCTCCACAAAGTATTAATATAGGTTTATTTCTCATTGATCATAGTATTCAACTTAATTTTATTATAATAAATTTGAGAAAATTTTTCGAATTGCTTATTTCTTTCAAATTCGATCATTTTATCCAAAAGATCTTCCTTATTTATTTTTTTACTTATCTTTTCTTTATTATTTATTAAAAGAATTAAAAAACCATTAGCTACCTTTATTGGTCTAGTGTGTTCACCAATTTCAATTTTTTTTAATTCATCCTTTATAAACTTTGATAATTGAGACTCTTTAACTTTGCCTATTTTACCTCCAAACTTAGAAGTACTTGAAACACTAAATTTATTAGCAGAAATATTAAAACCATCCTTTTGGATACTTAGTATAATTTCTTTTGACTTTTTATCAAATTCTTCTTTATTCGAAGTTTGAAAAACAATTTCAGACAAATCATATTCAATAAAATTCTCAATATTTAAGTCTTCATTTTGAATTTTTTTTTCTAATTTTGAAATATCTATATCAATTTGATTTTTGAATTTTGATGATATTAACTGATTCCATAAAATTTCGATTTTTATTTTATTTTCTACTTCATCTAAGGATATATCAAATTCATTCAAATATAATTTGAAATTTTCAAGATTAGCTATGTCTAATTTTTTGTAAAAATCTGCTATTATTTTTTTGATTAAATTATCATTATTAAATTTATCAATTGAAAGAAATTTTTCAATTTCATTTAATTTGACTTTTTCTCTCAACAAAGATTCTTCAGCAATTTTTAAACCTTCGTTCTTATTAATTTTTTTTAGATCATTATTTAAAGCTACCAAATAATCATATTCTCTATATATATCAATGTTAGTTATAATTTTATTATCTATTCGTTTAACAATTTTAGCTTCTTGAATTGCAAGAGATGGATTAATTAATGATATCCAAAATATAAATATAAAAAATGTTGTAATAAATAAATTTTTTAGAAAAAAATTAACTATCATTTATCAATTCCAGGTAAGTCTATAGTATTGTCAAATGGCAAAAGTGTTATTGAGAAAAATATACTTTCTTCAGGTCTTAATCCACCATCACTATAATATTTTTTATTATATTCAATTCCAGCTACAAGACAATCAATCTTGTATTGATATAATAAATTATAATACTCTGTGAGGTCTGTTTTCTTATTTTTTCTTGTATTAAATTTGATATTATTGTTTTCATTAATGTTATAAGTAGTTTCATTTGAAATAAAACTTTCATCTCCAATTTCATTATTTTCTTCAATAAACTCAAAAGTACTGACGAAATTATTTACTTTGAAGGTTGAATTTATTTTGTGATAGTTCATTTCTCCAAGATTATTGTCAGATGAAAAATCATAATTGAACTCAATAAATTCATTTGTCTTTAAATTCATTTGACCTACTATATTTGACGTTTTTTTATTTAAGTAACTATTTGTCGGCAGATCATCATTTTCGTTTCTTCTAAAAGATGTACCTAAATTTAATCCAAAAATTTCATGATCAGGTTTTTTAGTGCTAAAAATTTTGTATTCATTACCTATTGTAATTGACTCTCCACCTTCTAATGTTTCATTTGAACTAATTCTGTTAGTTGAAAAAATATTTGAATAATCTATTATTCGGCTGTTATTTGAAATATCTTTGTTTGGATTAGGGTTAATCTTAGCTGACAAAATTGGCGTCAATGTGCTTAAATACTTATCACCTTCTTTCTTAAGTGGTAATTTAGAGTTAAGTTGAATCAAACCTTGTAAGTTATGTTCACTTTTGTTTTTGAATGATTTTGAATTTTTTGAGTCTGCATTAAAATTTTTAAAAAAAATTTCAAAATTATTAATAATACCTCTGGAATTAATATAATCTAAAGATTTGTAATTTAAATTATTTATCAAAGTTTTTTCATTTCTATTTGTATCAAATAATTTATTATATCCAGTGTTTATCATAGTTAATGTTCCACTTAAATTAGTTTTGAAAATTTTAGAAAAACTAAAATTTGGTGCTACATGTTCAAATCTATCACTATCTTTTTCTTTATTTAAGTCCTCGTAAATTTCAGATGATATTGATAACTCCATATCATCTGAATATCCTTTAAAAGTAAGGAATGATCTCAAGTCGGTCAAAGAATCAATAATTGGGGATCTGAGATTAAATGTTTTTAAATATTTTTCATTTGAAACATTTTGAAATTGCAAATCAAATTTTGAAAAATCAAATATCTCAAAATTACTATTTAAGGATGAATTGAGAAAGAAATGAGTCTGCGAAGAATTATTTTTTGAGATAAATGTATTATTACTTTTGATACTTGCATCAATTATAGAATTTAAATTTTTTGTTAAATGACGATACTCACCTTGATATAAGTTTTCTTGATTATCATAAAATCTTGGTGAAAAAGTAAAGTCTGAATAATTCGAAATTGCATAAAAGTAAGGGGTTAGTAAGTAACTTGAAGAGTTCTGGGTCGATAAAGTTGGGGACAAAAACCCAGATTGTCTCTTAACAGTAGGATCTGGATGAAAAAATTTAGGAAAATATAAAATTGGAACATCATAAAGTTTTAGTTTTGCATTTTTATAACTGATTATTTGTTTATCTTTGTTATGACTTATTTCATCTGCCTGAATTGACCATGGAGGACATCCTTCTTTTTTTTCACAATTAGTAGCAATAATTTTTTTAATGATTGAATTACCGTTTTCAAAGATTAATGATCTACCTTTTATTCTTGGTAAAAATCTTCTCGAGGATAAAGTGTTGTTGTTATTTACCAATATATCTTTTCCAAGAATATTTTGTTTTTCGAAGTCATAATAGAGTTGATCAATTTCATATATATTAGACTCATTATCAATTATTTTTGCTTTATTAGTTATTAATAAATTTTTAGTTAAAAAAATATCAAATCCTTTAATTTCTATAAAATTGTTTAAATCATCAGTGATCTCGGCTTTCTTAATAGAGGATATATTCTGATTAATTCTATCATAAACTATATCTTCTCCTTTTAATTCATATTTTTTTTTTTGATTTATTCTTGTTTCACCAAAAGTTATAATAATATTATTTTTTTCATCAAATTCAATTTTATTTGAATTCATATTTATTAAATTATTTTCATCTAAAAAAATAACATTATCTAATATTGTAAAAATTTTTTTTTCTTTATCATATATAAATTTTTCAGCATAAATTTTTATTCCTTTATTGTCAGAAATAAATACTTTCTCACTTGCATTTATAATATTTTCATCAATGTTTTGAATATTTCCAGCCTCAAAACTAAATTCTTGAGATAAAACTTTTAAGGTAAGTAAATTAAAAATTATCAAAAATGTTACAAAAATTTTAAAAATTTTATTTTTCATTAATCTTTATTAAGTTCATGGTCACAATCATTAAAAGTATTAGTTGTGGTCCCCATATAGATATTATATACGGGACATCTTGTGTTTCTATAATTGCTTTAAAAAAATAATTGATATAATAAATTATTACTGATACCAAAATCCCCAAAGTTATATGAAAGATTTTTGATTTATTATATCCTATATTCAGCATTAATAACGAGGCAATGCATATCATCAATGTTAGATATATTGGGTAGGAATAAAGCCTATGTTTAAAGCCATTAATTACATCTGTGTTGTAGCCAAGTGACTCATAATCTTTTTTTAGCTGTTCTAATTTAAGAATATTCAGCGAGGAAAAATTTTCAAAAATTGACAATATTCTTTCATGATCAAAATTCGATTTAAATTCTAATTTATTGAGGTTCTGAGTCTTATTATTACTGCTAACAGTTGGGTTATCTAATATCCAAATTTTATTTTTTATATTTGCTTTATTGGCAACTATTACTTTTTCTAAATTAAAATTTTTATCAAATTTAGAAATAAAAACATTATGTAAATTATCATTTTCAATTTTATCTGCACTTATAAAATTTGTAGATTCATTTATTTCGTCTTTAATCCATAATCCATTACTTGTCACTACAGCTAAGTATTTATCATCTTTTGCATAATCATTCTTAATGTCTAAATATAAAAATTTTAAACTTGCTGAAAAATTATAAAATAAGATTATGATTAATAATCCAATTGAAAAAGTAGCAATACTAATTATCTTAATTATTTTCGTATTTGTTAATCCATATAGTTTAAAAATTTCTAATTCATTTTTATCAATTATTTCTATAAAAAAAAATATCCCACTTATCAAAAATATGAATGGAAATATTTCAAAAATCACAGATGGTGTATTCAACACTGTTAAAATTAAAGGAAGAAAAATTGGATTGTCAGACTCTTTTAAAAAATCTATCTCTTCAAATAAATTCATTATAATTGATAAAGAAATAAATACTAAACTTACCTTAAGTAAATTATACAAGTATGTTTTATAAATATATCTTTTATAATTTTTGATCATAAATTAATTTTAGAAGATTTAAATTTATTAAAGAGATATAAAAAAAGTATAATAAATAATGAAAAGGTAAATATTATTGAAATTTGCAAGTTTAATAAACTTGAATTTACTAAAGACATTAAAAATTCAGAAATGATTATTAAGATAATTCCACTTAAAAAAATCAAAAATCTGTTTAACTTATAATTTGTGTTCTCTTTTGAGAAAATTATTATGAAACTTATGATCATACCAAGTGATAAAAAGAAAAATGGTTTAAAAAATCTCTTAAAAATTTCCTCTCTGAACATACCAGCTGAGCCTTCATTGCAATCATTTGGATGATAATATGATTTATCGTTTAATAAAAAGAAATTTATAAAACAATTTAAAATACTTATTGTATCTCTTTCTTGAATTTTGAAATCAATAATTGATTTCGTAAGATATTTACTCAAATCAAAAGTAGTATTTTTAAAATCAAATGATGTTATTTTATTTTTATTAATATTGATTATTTTTCCATCATTTAAATTTAAAAATCGGCCACTATTATTATTTACAAGATTTCCAGTTTCAGCGTATATAATTTTTACTTTCGATGGGTCTTTGTTATCTTTAAGATAAATTTTCTCATAAGAATTTTCTTTTTTTTTTTCAACATAGATTGTTAATTTTTCAACAGTGTCTATAAATTTTTTTTCATTTATTAATGAGGGAAAAAAATCAATACTGGATTGTTGAATATATGTTCTAGCTTTATTTTGAGTGAAGGGTACAAATATCAAAGTTAAAGTCAGCTGTATCAGTAAAATTATAAATGAATATTTTAATATAACACTCAAAAATTCTCTTTTATTTGTTCCAAATATCCAAAAAATTTTCAATTCATTATTATCCTCAAACTTATTTAATATGTAAAAGATAGAAACAAAAAAAATAAATGGCATCAACTTTGAGAGAATTTTTGGAAAACTTAACAAAGTGTATTTAAGATATACAGCAAGGCCATGACCATCTTCCGTCACAAAATCTAAAAAGTTTACTGCTTGAATTACCCATACAATTAAGCTTAATGTTGCCAAAGTGATGATAAAAAAATAAGTAATGTCTAAAAAAAATTTTCTAAAAATTAATTTTTTGTTGAATTCGATCATTTATTATCTATAAGTCAGTCTTTAAATACAACCTAAAGTACATATTTATAAAAAATGTCAATAAAAATAATTTTAAAAAAGAATATAAGCGATAAAATTATCCAAAATTACGTTTTGTTTGTCAATGATCAATACAAAATAAACGGATTAAGTAAAACTCAATTATCAAAATATTCAAAAGAGCTTAATCTGAGTATTAAAGCAAATTTTGATAAAAAAAAAATTTTTCTATTTTTAACATTAAGCCAAATCAAAAAATACTAGCTGTAAAAATTAAAAAAGACCAGTCAACTTTAAAAAATGAAAAAATTGGAGCTGAATTTTTCAATTTTGTAAAATCAAATTCAATTTTTAATTTTACTTTAATAGAGGATAATATTTTAGAAACTAACACAAAAAATAAATTTTTTTTAGATGAATTTTTACACGGAGCTCAACTTAAGTCATATAATTTTGGAAGATATAAAACTCAAAAAAAAAGAGATTATGAAATGCAAATTTCCATTTCAAAAAATAAATTAAATTATAAAAAAAATAAAAGGTTTGACTCTTTGATTGAGGGAATAAACTTTGCCAAGGATTTGGTTTCTGAACCAGGAAATATTTTGCATCCTGATGAATACACAAAAAGAATATCTACATTAAAAAAATTAGGTCTTAAAATTTCAATTTACGACGAAAAAAAATTGAAAAAACTTGGTATGAATGCTCTACTAGGCGTTGGTCAAGGAAGCATAAGAGGATCTTATTTAGTTACAATTGAATGGAAAGGTTCCAAATCAAAAACAAAGCCATTGGCATTTGTTGGAAAAGGAGTTTGTTTTGATACTGGTGGGATTTCACTCAAACCTGCAAAATTTATGGAAGATATGACATATGATATGGCAGGT
>MDSW01189964.1_pt1 | contig 10855 bp, 10 predicted proteins | sample 811171 | NCBI WGS metagenome assembly MDSW01 (sample SAMN05326641, study PRJNA326480) | marine metagenome | isolation source: seawater | place: Atlantic Ocean: North West | collected 2012 | reverse complement strand
TAACGGCTTTCGCTCCTGGCGATGGTGCTATCAATTTCATCGACGAGCACGATGAAGTCATGGTCGAGGGTATCGGTGGACGCATGGGTCGTTCCTATGGAGACATTCCCGGAGTTCGATACAAAGTCATACAAGTCAATGGAGTATCTCTCGATGAGATGGTCCGAGGACGTAAGGAGAAGCCAGTACGGTGAGGTTTTCAACATGACTGAAGAAACGGTAATCGACGAACGCCCAATCGCTGGAATTGGGACACTTGTTTTTGGAAAATGGGATGCTGCAGAAGTCGTCTGCAATGACCCAGGCCTTGCTCCATATGTCAATCTCACAACCGTTGGTGTGCCTCACACCGGGGGTCGTCATGCAAACATGTGGTTTGGGAAGTCCAAACTAAGCGTCGTTGAGCGCTACATCAACAAACTCATGCGAACAGGTGCCTACACCGGTAAGAAGCAATCCGCTATGAAAGCATTCGAAAGCGCTCTCGATGTCCTCGCAGAACGCCGAAACATGAATCCTCTTCAGATCTTTGTTGATGCTATTTGCAACGCAGCCCCAATGGAAGAAATTACTCGAATCAAATTCGGCGCAGTATCGCAACCGAAAGCTGTTGACTCCTCACCATCACGACGTCTCGATGTCGCCCTCAAGAACCTAGCAAAAGGGGCCCAGCAAGGAACACACAAATCGAAGCGAACGCTACAACAGTGCATTGTCAATGAACTCAACAAGGCTTCCGAAGGCGATGCGACCTCCTACGCTGTCTCCAAGAAAGAAGAAGTTGAGCGAATCGCTGCATCAGCACGATGAAACCGCACACGTCGGCGAATTTCGTCGAACTTTTGCGACTCACTTAAGAACCCCATTCCAGTGGGCGGATTGAACCAGACAGGTGGCTACCATGGGACGAAAAGAAGACAACATCAAAAAGGCTACAGAAGTTATGAGCGTACTTCCACAGATTCGCAATCTGTGCATTGCTGCGCACATTGATCATGGGAAGACAACGCTTTCTGATAACCTGATTGCAGGTGCAGGTATGATGTCCAGCGACCTCGCTGGTGCAGCTCGAGTTCTTGACTTCGATGAACAAGAATCTGCTCGAGGAATTACCATCAACGCTGCTTCTGCTTCGATGGTCCACGCTGTTGACGGGACGGATTACCTCATCAACCTCATCGATACACCTGGACACGTTGACTTTGGTGGCGATGTAACGCGTGCCATGCGTGCTGTCGATGGTTGCTTCATCCTCGCATGTGCCGTTGAAGGACCGATGCCTCAAACCGAGACCGTTGTCCGACAAGCACTCAAAGAAAAGGTCAAGCCGGTACTCTTCATCAACAAAGTCGATCGATTGATCAACGAACTACAGGTGACGCCTGAAGACATGATGAATAGATTCCAAGAGACCATTACGAAGGTCAACAAACTGATCAAACAGTTTGCTCCAGATGAGTTCAAAAAAGACTGGCAGGTCAGTGTATTGGACGGTACTGTTGCCTTCGGAAGTGCATACCACAACTGGGGAATCACCATTCCTTACATGAAGAAATCCGGCGTCACCATGACGGATATCTTCCAATACTGCAATGAAGAGAAACAAAAGGAACTCGCACAAGCTGCTCCCGTTCACGAAGTTCTTCTCGACATGGCGGTTACAAAATTGCCAAGCCCAGTCCAGGCCCAACCCTATCGTATCCCCAACATTTGGACAGGTGACTTAGAATCCGGTATTGGTAAGGCAATGATGGCTTGCGATCCGGATGCAGAACTTGCAATGATGATTACGAAGATATGGATGGACCCCCATGCCGGGGAAGTCGCCGTTGGACGAATTTACTCCGGTGCAATTTCACAAGGTGAGTCCGTGTTTGCCATTGGCGCTGCAAAACCAGAGCGTGTTCAGCAAGTCAGCATGATGGTCGGTGGAGACCGAATCACTGTACCGAAAGTTGTCGCTGGTAACATCGCTGCAATCACTGGTATACGAAGTGCAGCTGCTGGTGTCACACTTTCACGCGACAAGGATTTCACTCCCTTCGAAGCCATTCGTCACTACTCAGATCCTGTTGTCACTGTAGCAGTTGAACCAAAGAGCATGAAAGATCTTCCCAAGTTCATTGACGCACTCCGTTCCCTCGCAAAATCCGACGCGTCATTGCAGGTTACAACAAACCAAGAAACTGGTGAGGCATTGTTGGCAGGAATGGGTGAACTCCATCTTGAGATTACCGTATACCGGATAGAGGAAGAACAGAACATCAAGGTCAGTGTCAGTCCACCAATCGTTGTTTATCGTGAGGGTGTACAGGGCAGCAACAGAGGACAGGCGTTCGAAGGCAAATCCCCGAACCGACACAACCGTTTCTTCTTTGAAATCGAATCGCTCCCAAGCGAAGTCGTTGATGCCCTACGCAACGGCGATCTTGGCGACGGTCCAGTGCGAAGCAGCGATGCGAAAGAAACTGGAAACAAGTTTGGTCAACTCGGTATGGACAAAGACCTGATGCGGAAAATTTACGCCATCAACGGAACAAACGTTCTCGTCAACGACACCAAGGGTATTCAAGGTCTTCACGAGACTCGTGAATTGATTATTGAAGCATTCAATGAAGTGTGCAAGAAAGGTCCTATTGCGGATGAACCTGTTCAGGGTATGTTCGTTCGACTTACGGATGCTAAACTCCACGAAGACGCAATTCACCGTGGACCTGCTCAAACCATTCCTGCCGTTCGAAATGGAATCAAAGGTGCAATGATGCGAGCAAGGACTGTACTGCTAGAGCCAATGCAAAAGGCATTCGTCTCAGTACCGAACGACTGGCTTGGCCAAGTAACACGCGAGGTCACAAACCGTCGTGGTATTATCGAAGACATGCCAAGTGAAGGCGACGTAACAACTGTCGTTGGTGTTCTTCCAATCGCTGAAACCTTCGGTTTCTCCAACGATATTCGTGCAGCATCACAAGGCCGTGCGGTTTGGAACACTGAGAACCTTGGATTTGAGATGCTTCCACCACAACTTTTCGACAAAGTCGTCGGTGAAATTCGAACCCGTAAGGGATTGAAGCCTGAACCAAACCCAGAATCCTATTATTCAGACTGAACATGATCTCCGGGGAAATAACGGGCCTTTTTGCTACCACAGTTGGTGGCGTCCCGAAACCTTCAGTAGACTCGATTCAGGTTCAATCTGTTGGTATCAAGGACGAGATTATTCGTGATAAGAAACACCATGGTGGTGCTGAAAAAGCCGTCTGTCTTCTCGCTCAGGAAATCGTTGACGAATTACGAGCGAGTGGACATCCGATTGCGGGTGGGACGACCGGAGAGAACATACTCCTCAATGTTCCATTTTCATCACTACGACCGGGTGTGAGACTTCAGTTTCCAAATGTTCTGCTTGAGATTACGATGGCCGCATCACCGTGCAAGACAATCAAAGAATCCTTCCTGAATCATAACTTCAGCCTCCTATCAAATAAAAAGTACCCAGGGAAAACTCGTTGGTATGCACGTGTTCTTGTCGAGGGGACAATACGTCAGGGGGAGAATGTCATCATCAACTCAGACGCTTGAGTTGAAGGTCGGTGAGCTCCCGTAATGCAATCATTGCAGGGCCATCCGGTAAACGATCCAAGCAGGCGTGTGCATGCTGATGATATTCATTGGCCTTTTCTCGCGCATAATCGATGGATCCGAGTTCTTGGAGTGCTGCAACTCCATCTTGAATCATTTCCTCCGTCGCCTCTTCGCATTTCCCCAAAACGTTCAGCAACCGAGTCTTGGCTGCTGAATCTGGTTGCTCTAGTGCGTGTATGACCATCAGGGTCTGCTTTCCTTGAGCAACGTCGGAACCTGTAGGTTTTCCGAGTGTTTCTGAGTCTGAAAGCACGTCAATCAAGTCATCCATGAGTTGGAAACAGAGACCAACGGACAAACCCCAATCTGCAAGGCATTCGATTACTTCATCATCAGCACCCGCTACACGTGCACCGAGTTCTGCACAAATGTGGAACATGACGGCTGTTTTTCCTTCAATCATTTCGAGGTACTCCGGTTCTGTAACACGTTCTCGGTTTTCGAATTCAATGTCCAACTGTTGACCTTCTGAAACTCGACGTACCATCCATGCTATGCGGTTGACCAACGAAGGAATATCTTGCACGTCAATATTTGCTGACATGACCAATCGCTCAAAGGCAATTGCTAACATTGCATCACCAGCATTGATTGCTGTGGGCATATCGTATTCAATGTGGACAGCATTTCGTCCTCGACGCATTTCATCATCATCCATAATATCGTCATGAACCAATGTGAAGTTGTGAATTGTTTCGATCGCAGCACCTATATCGAGTAGACCTGAATGTGTATCCCCAACGGCCCGGCCAACAAGCCATGGAAGCGTTGCTCGCATCCGTTTTCCACCGCCGTGTATGAGGTGCATCATCGCACCTGCTAAGCGTTCGTGACGCGAAGCGGTTAGACTTTCAACAATACGTTGTTCAATAAAAGGACGTACTTCCATGATGCTTGTGTTGAGGTCAGCACCTTCAGCATCGGGTAGCATGTGAGTGACATCACCCATGTCATGGATCAGATGATCTTGTAGAGCTTCGCAGGCATGCTTGTCACCAACAGCATCCCACCAATCCGAATTCATCATCCGAGCCGCAATGCATCGGAACCATGGTGCGATGACGTTTTCCGGGTCATCCCCAACCAACATTTCGTCCAATTCTTCCGCATTGACCCACTTGACTGCAGACACTTCATTCTCGTTTGGATTGAGTTCAACATCGGCTTGTATCATGAGTATGTGGTCAATCTCTCGTTCAATCCAATCAGCATTCATTCGCGCAGAGTATCGCATTTTGGTGATAAAGTGAAAATCATCGATGTTGAGCGATTCGGGAGATATCCCAAGTTCCTGATCGAGTTTCCGAATCGCTGCTCTTTTGACACCTCGAGCGTTTACTTCATCCATTTCATCTTCGCTTGCAAGTGGATGAGAACAGCAGGAATTTGCCCAAACACTTGGGAAAGTAATTTTGTCATGTGCACGTTGTTGCAGCAACATTTTCCCCTCGGAATTAAACAATAAAACGCTGAACGCACGATGCAGTGCTCCAACTCGATAGTGACTATCAGCCTTGCTTATGGGGCCGACGATAACGTCACGCTCATCGACTTGAAGAACAGCCTCTGCCATCATTCCTGCCTGAATGGAATCAGAGGATTGGGCAGTCATGAAATCCGAAACATCTGCCTCGATGTTTGCCTCGGGAACCGCTCCGCTCGCATAGTTCGACATATGAGCCCCATTCATCCTTTCAAACGGCCCTACATAGACAGTTCGCCTGAGTTTGAAGAGAATTCAACTTACTTTCGACGGATTGACCAATTTTTTCGACCCAGGCCTTCCAATGCAGCGCCAGTGAGGCCACCCCAGATCAACGGATAATCGAGTTCAAAATAGAACAAGGGAAGCATAACGATCAAAGCGATAATCCAGTGATGGAGCCATAATCTGTTCGTTCGGACGTGAAATTTGATGGTTTCAGTGAACCAACGAACAATTGAGAAACCCAAAACAATGCCGAGTGAGTACAAACCGATCTCCAAACAAATCACCTCAGGGGAGGATGGTTGTTCCTCTCCACGGCTCCTTCCGAACAAGTGCCGCTATTCTTGCAGGATGTTCTCCATTGACAAGGTAGACACCTATCCCTGACTGGGCTACCAGATGTCCTCTCTTCATTTTCAAGCCAATTCCCCCAGTTACATCGATCTCGGATTGATGCAATCCCTCGTAGTGGACGTCGGGTGACCAGCGCTCAATCAAGTCAGCATCCGTTGCGAGATGGGGTGGGACTTTCAAAAGTCCATCAACACCACCCATCGCAAAAATGAGCGACTCAACATGCGGCAGTTCCAACGAGAGTCGTGCTACAACATCATCTCCCGAAAGGATTCCAAATTTTCGGTCATCTTCAACATCAACAACATCTCCGAAGGTAACGTGAACCGTACTAGGATCAGTTGAGGAAAACCGATCGAGTGATCCAGCAAAATTTGGTCCGAGGTTTGCTGCCCATTGATGTGGTGGATGCGACTGTACGACGAGCCCTAGATTTTCCAGTTCCGCAACAACGATTGAATTGAGTCGCAGCATGTCTTGCCGAACTTCGTGCACCGCTTCAACCTGAGATTCGCAAGAATCATTTGGGTGCGATAGATTCGGTATGTACCCCTCATTCAATCGCCAACGCTTGGCTTTTAGATGACCAAATGAACCTGCGCCATGGACGATTATCACTTGAACTCCATCCGTTGTAAGGGAGCGGACAACCGAGCACAGGTCTCGAATGATCGCAATTCTCGCAACCGATTGTTCATCTTTCTTCGTGATGAGAGCACCGCCAAACTTGACAACAATACGTCTCACCATGAGGCTCCCAAGAATCTGCCCTTCATGAGTATGCCTACAAAACACAGGATTCAATAGTCTGCGATGATTGACACAACCATGACCGATGAGGGCCCGAGTCTCGATTCCTTCCTAAGGCACCTTCAAACAGAAGTTGAATCAGCCAATGAAATCGCAGACAAGTCTGAGCGCAATGGGCGTTTGTTGCAATTGGAAGCATCCATTCAAGAAGCAATCATTTTCGCAAATCGTTACAAAGAACTGCAGAGTCAAGGCCTCGATCCACTCTTGCTTGTTGATCCAAAGGTTCAGAGAGACCGTCCTGCTCCTCCAGCAACCAAAGGTCAGGCCATTCTGCTAGGAACGACAACTTGTGCAAGTTGTGGTTACTTATTGGACAATGATCTTGACTTTTGTCCGGCTTGCGGTGCTAAAAAGTAATTATTATTCTTCTTCTTCTTGTTCCCAACGAGCAACGGTGTCAACAATCATTGGGTCATCATCGCCGACTCGGTAGAGGTATTCTGGTGGGACCTCATCGGTGAGAAATACAGTCTTGCCAGCACGGTAAATGGTGTGACCATCGGCAGTGGCGCGAACGGTATCGATCTCGATGACTGCAGGACGATCGATTCGAACATGTCCCGCTTCCAGTGCATTGACAATGGTTTTGGAGAGGTGAATGTGATTACGTGTACCTGATGTGATGCCAAGTTGGACAATGGCATCTGCCTCAGCCGGTTCACACGGCCAATACAACGCTTCAGGAATCTCATCGGTTGGAAGATCGAGTTCGATTTCAATCGAATGGCCGTAGGTTGCTCGAATCATTTCGCCTTCAACCTGATATCGGCCTTTTTCATCAGCGTTTGCAATCGCCTCAAAGTGCCATCCACGTAGCCAATGGTAATGACGACGTTGTCCGGAAATTGAGTCCGCGAGTTCCCGTGTACTCACCCAGCCGTTGATGTCCATTTCGACGTTGAACTTTTCAGGTGCGTGACGCAGGACGAGAGCGAGCATTCGGCCGAGGCTTCCTGCTTCTCGGTCGCTCATGATGAATTTTCCTTCATCGTTACAGATGGGGCAGTTGGTGCCACTAAAGTGACCGTGCTTTCTACATTGGCGCAGCATGTCCGTGGCTATCGACACCCATTCATGAACCCTGCGGGTGATTTGACCGACTCAATCAAATGCTTGATTCGATTGGAGATAACATGGTCGATGTTGCAATGGTTGGTGCAGGCCAAACAAAATTCGGCAATCATCCTCTGGGGCTCAAGGGCATGTGGTCTGAGACCATCGAAAAAGCAATTTCAAGTGTTGATCATGACTTCCAGTCAACCGATGTTGAGGAGGCTTTCATTGGAAGCATTGCATTTGGTGGGTCTCAACTCGGAAACACAGCTGCTCTTCTCACAGAACATTCAGGGATGGAAGGTGTAAGTGTTCGTCGGGTCGAGAATGCATGCGCATCCTCAGGTTTTGCCCTCCGTGATGCGTGGATGGCAATCAAGAGTGGACAAGCGGATGTTGTCGTTGCAGGTGGCATCGAGAAGATGAACGACCTTTCCGCTTCACGAAAGCGGTACTGGCTCGGTGTATCTGGTGACACAGAATGGGAGCGACTTGCAGGCCTTACTTTCCCTGGGACATATGCCCTTACAGCACGACGTTATTTCCACGAATTTGACGCAACACACGATGATTTGGTCCATGTTTCAGTGAAGAATCACATGCATGGATTCGAAAACGAAGTCGCACATTTGCGGAAACGTGTCTCGTTTGAAAAAGCCCAGTCGGGATTTATGGTAGCGGACCCGCTCACATTGTACGATTGCTGCCCAACTTCTGACGGAGCGTCTGCGGTCATCTTGGTTGCTGATCACTTAGCGCACAAATTCACCGACACACCCGTTTGGGTCAAGGGTTCAGGTGCCGGATCGGATCACCTCGCTCTTCATGACCGTCCAAGCATTACCCAATTACGAGCAACGCAATCTGCAGCGGACAAAGCATACCGTACGGCTGGAGTTACACCCAAAGACATCGATTTAGCCGAAGTCCACGATTGTTTTACGATCGCCGAGGTCTTGGCGACGGAGGATCTTGGTTTCACTGGACGAGGAGAGGGAGGACGATTTGCCCGAGAAGGTGAAGGTCGACGAAACGAAGGAAGCGTTACCATCAATGCAAGTGGTGGGCTGAAGTCCAAAGGCCATCCACTTGGAGCAACTGGAACGGGTCAGGCCGTTGAAATATTCAAACAACTACGTCATGAAACAGAGCCTTCTCGGCAGGTGAGAGATGCCGAGATCGGCTTGACTCACAATGTCGGTGGTTCAGGAGCAACGTGTGCAGTGCATATTTTTGGGAGAGAGCGTTGATGTTGGTTCAATCCTTTTCTAACAAAGACCACCATTTTGCGTGCAGCAAGTACGGTCAGGATTGGGCAGGTCCCGATGGTGATCGTCTCACGCTTGCCCTTTCTTTGATGAAACAACTACCTGCCGACAACATCCAGTTGGGAAGGTTCAGCGAAAATCTTGAGTTCGTTTCGAGCGTTGATGTTCAGGAAATTCTTGAAGCGAGCACAGGTTGGGTTGTCAATGATAAAGCAAGTTATTACCTACATAGCCACAGCGAGAAGTTTCTGGTTGCTATTACGACATCACTGAACGAACCAACATGGCCAGAATTTGATGGTATCGAGTATTCGCCTGATTTGAAAAACGAGCTGCAAGCTCAGTGGGCAACAGAAGTAATTGGAGTGAGTCAAGGAGCCTACGTTTCTCAAGCACAACACTTGATTGCATCACCCGCTCGGCTCGGGCTTCTTGCTCAGGATGACAACGGCCGAATGGTTTGGCCACCTCGACAACTCAATTCACGAGGTGACCGAATTACATCCACGACCAAACAACTCTCTGAGACGGCGACGATCCTGTCATGGACCCGTTTAAGCGCCGCTGGAGCACCCTCTGAATTCTCCGGCCGAGCACCCGTTCTTGATGGGATATCAACGGTTCTTGTCCAGTTTGATGAGGGCCCTAGAGGTGTCTTCATGCTCGCTGATGATGAGGAAAGAACACCAGAGATTGATGGAACAGTGCGTTTTGATGTACGTCGTTTGTATGGTCAAGATGGTATGATTCACTACGGATTGAAGGCTGTTCTGGTGAATTCCTAAACCAGCAGATAGAAGCCTTCATAGAAAGTCTGTGCCGTGGTTGTGTCATGGCTGGGTTCGGTGGCATTCGCAAGGGAAGGAAGGAAGCGGCTGACAATCTGTCAATTCAAGAAGATGGAGATTGCGCAAGGTGTGGTGGTGAAAGTCAACCATCAACAATGGAGGGTTATCTTGCTTGCACACGTTGTTCCTATGAGTGGGCTGATCCAAATTTCATTTCCAAAAAGGTTCGAGGTCCGCCTCCCAATCATCGACGTGATTCTGAGTTAATTGAAGAATTCAAAAACGAAATGGCACGCGGTGACCTCAAAGGTGTTCTCGGTGTTGATTCTGACCTTTCAGAAGAGCAAGAGCAATCTCTGCGACGCCTGGAAGACAAGTGGATGAGTGGAATGCAGGGGCATTACAACGCCGCATCCGAAGATCGTAAACCCCTGATGATAAGTTTTGACGATGACGACAATCTTGTTTCAACGGAAGTTGCCGCTTTGACCATCGTTTCAAACGGTTTTGATGGAGGAGAAGAAATTCGACTTGAGTATCCCGGGATTGGAACTGAATTCTATGCTTACAATGAACGCAGCCCTACTGGTTGGAAACGTGGTCGAAACAGCGAGGAAACAGCACGTTCAATTACCAGTGTTATCAATCGCTCATCGCGCCTTGTCTACGCAAATTTAGAGGGGAACAGAATTTCTTTTGAACTTCGTGATGGAAAACTCAAGCCTGAGTCATTAGTTTTGTTTGTTGATGATCCAGGTGGCCAAGATATCGTAGCAGAGAAGGGTGGTGTTATTCTCGATTTCAGAGATGTGAACGTTCTTGATGATTACCGAAATGTCATTGCCCTTGTTCTTGAAGACGGGATTATTTCTCCAAGTGAAGATCAAATGATGTGGGTGATGCGTCAGCACATCGGCGTAACCGAAGAACAACACGTTGCCCTTGTCCAGGAAATTTTTGGTAGCAACGCTCTGAAAGAGTGTCCAAATTGCAATCAGTTGGCAGAACTATATCCAGAATACTCTGCTTGGTACTGTCAGCCATGTGAAAGTTGGCTGTAATCTTGTTTCTATAGAATTAAAACCACTTGGAAAATCCGCTCAAAATTGCGAACTTGAGCGAGGGATGCTTCATAAGGTGGACGGTGTTCCCTTTAATTGGCGAACGCTATGGCAGAAGACGTGTTGTACATTGGAATTGATTTGGGGACTTTTCGCTCAGTTATG
>MDSW01161398.1_pt1 | contig 10856 bp, 4 predicted proteins | sample 811171 | NCBI WGS metagenome assembly MDSW01 (sample SAMN05326641, study PRJNA326480) | marine metagenome | isolation source: seawater | place: Atlantic Ocean: North West | collected 2012 | reverse complement strand
TGAGTCTTTGAGCAGCAGCTTGACGTTTGCCGGTACGGCCGGTGAAACCCAGACGGTGACGGTGCAGATCAACGGTGACAATGTTGTGGAAGCGACCGAACAGTTGCTGGTTGACCTGTCTAATATTGCCGCGAGTGGTCGCGAGGGAGATATTAGCTTTAGTGATCCTCAGGGTGTGATCACGATTGAAAACGATGATAGTGCGACGGTTGGTATTGAATTGTCTGACAGCGTGGTGGAAGCCGGTGGGTCGGTTGATCTGACGGTCACTCTTAGTTCGCCCGTGGATCAGATTGTCGCAGTGATTGCAAACGATGTGGAAGGGACAGCTAAAGTTTCTGGAAGCAATGCATCTGAATTTGACTACGTTGATGTGAATGAAACTCTTATCTTTTCGAATGTCACCGCGTCGCCTCTTGAGTTAACGGTTGCGGTGACTGTGAATGATGAGGGGATTGTTGAACTCGATGAAACATTACAGGTTGTGCTGTCTTCTCTGGTAGCGGGAGGTCGTAGTGTTGAATTAGCCAATGATGTTTCTGAAGTAACCATTGTCAACGATGATGGTGCTGTGGTTTCAGTAACGGATGTGTTTATCGCTGAAGAGGATGGTGTGGCAACACTCATTGTCGCCTTGAGCGAGCAGGTTGATGTAGACACAACGGTGGCGTGGCACTCCATTGATGGTTCAGCGAAGAGCGCTCTGGGGGATTACTTAGAGTCCTCCGGTGATATTGTCTTCCCGGCAATGGATACTTCGGATCTCACTGTCAGTATTACGGTTTCCGACGACGATATTGTTGAATTAGTAGAAACATTCCACGTTGGAATAGAAGAACCGGAAGCGTTTGGGCGAAATGTGTTTGTTGTAGACGCGGATTTGGAGACGGGCGGTAATCCGTTGATTGTTGGTTCCGGACAGGTCACGATCCTTAACGCTGATACAGCGACGATCGAAGTCAATGCTGATCAGGAGTTCTTTGTGGAGGGGGATGACGGAATTACCAATGCAACATTGACGGTCACTTTGTCAAACCCGGTCGATATTCCGATTTTGATTGACTATGCTACGGCCAACGGCGCTCACCATTTGAATGATAATGCGGGACTGCCCTCTGCTTTTGCTCCCGAATATGCAGGAGTCAACAGCACGGCGGACAACGAAGATCCTTCCGACCCGGTGGGACAATATGATTTTGTGAATTCAGCCAAGGTTGATGGGCATGATTATGACGACACGGAAGGGATTCTAAACTTTACCGCGGTGAATAATGGTCTGGTAAATGGCTCCTTTTCACAAACGATTTCAGTGCCCCTCTATGGTGATGAAGTGGTCGAGCTTGACGAATGGCTGACCGTGACGATCGGAACGTCTGATTTTCTGGATCGCAGCGTCACCGTCGCTAACCCTAAAGCCTATGTGTGGATTGATAATGATGATGAAGCCTCTATTTCGGTAAGTGATGCTGCAATACAGGAAGGTGATGTTGGACAGGCTTACGCCTTTATTGATGTAACGCTCGACAACTCGGTTGATGTTCCTTTGGGTATCACCTATGAAACCACAGATGGCACGGCCACATCGTTAACCACATTGTTTAATGGTGATGAAGACTATGTGCAAACCTCGGGTGTCCTTAATTTTGCCGGGGCCGCCGGAGAAGTTGTTCAGGTGCAAGTGCCCATCAATGGAGATCAGGTTGTTGAGCTTGATGAATTGTTCGAAATAAATCTGACGGATGTTGCGGCAAGTAACAGAGATGTCACTATTGGTGATGGGCAGTCAGACGTAACGATCGTTAATGATGATTCGGCCACGGTTCTTATTCGTGATGCAGCCAGGTTGGAAGGTGATGCGGGCGTATCTGTATCCACAGCGACGGTTGTCCTTAGTGCTCCCGTTGATGTTGCGGTTTCAACTACATACCTGACCGTTGATGGAACGGCGGTTTCGAGTGCTGACTATACCAGTGCTGCTGGCGAGGTTCTCTTCGGTAATCTTAAGACGGATGTCAGAAGCGTAGATGTGGACGTGGATGTTCTTGGTGACGAGTTGTTTGAGCGACACGAAGTGTTTACGGTAGAACTTGGGGTTTTGGATGCGGGAGGCCGAAGTGTTGCTTATCTCGATACAGATGATACGTCTGCCGTCGAGGCCCGGATAGATATCGTTAATGACGACCGTAACGCCCGGGGTTTCATCGGGGTTTGTAATGTTGTTGCCGAGCCGGGAGATGTCGATCTGGATAATGGTGTTCGGTACGCAGCCTGGAACTTTAGCATAGATAACGCGGAGCCTGTTGATATCCAGTTCACTGCTGCAACTGCGGCTGGCGAGGCTCTGGAAATCGGTGTGCCTCAATTGCTCGATAGGAGTGGAACTCCAATCGCGCCGATGAAGGTTGATCACGTTCTGCCGGTCGATGCCACAAGGTCCTACGGTGTCTTTGAAGTAGCCGCTGGGGATTACACGGTCGTGGTACCCTCGGGTAATGACAGCGATGGCTTAGTCGAATTGGCCGTGAGTTTGCCTGGTATTCTCTCGGAGTCGGACACCGAAGTCACGACTCATGCTTTTCAGCGTACAGCAGCTGGTGTCTTGCAGACCCAGCTAGGTTATCGTGGAACCATGCCGGAAGTCTTTAATGACCTGATGGGCATTGACCTTGGTGTTGATCAATACGATGCCTGCCTAGATGCCGACATGAATGGCATGCTAACGATGTTTGATTTGAGTGCCGTCGATCAGAACAAAGGTAGTGAGGTTCCTAAGGTTAGTCTACTGGAAGATCGTTTTACACCGGCTCAGATCTTAAATGTTGATCCTCTTGGGGCTTCAGAGTTGTCGATCTCTGATCTTTTTGGTTTTTCGATTTATCAGAATCCGGAAAATCCACTGGATGTGAATAACGATGGACACATTAGTCCGATTGATGCTCTAGTTACGATCAATAGCCTCAATGACGAGGGTTCGCGAAGTGTTCTTGTGCTGGGTGACAATGAGGGTGATTTGGGCGAATACCTAAATCGAGATCAGTACTTATATGATACGAATGGTGACTTTGCGATTACTCCGATTGACGTATTGCGAGTGGTTAATGCTCTTAATGAAGCAGGGGAAGCTGAGAGCGTAGCTGTTGGGGGTGCAGAAGGCGAAGCCATTACAGATCACATCTTTGAGAACTTTGATGGGGTAACGTTGAAAGCTGCCGGCTTTGATAGTGCCGTGACCGCAGTGGCTTCTGCTGCTGAACCTGAAGAATATGGACAGGAATATTATACAACTCCGGTTCAGCAGACCCGCTGGGCCGACGAAGTGGATGCGTTGTTAAAAGTAGAATCTGGAAGTGATAGTGAAGATGATTTGGAGATAGGGGGGGTGAGCTAACCTCCGTCTCAGTAGAATTCGGGTGAAATAAACTAGATACCCTAGAAGTCACGGTAGTGGTTTCTAGGGTTTTTTTTCGTGGCTTCGTTTGTAATGTATTTATAAATTGCGTGTTAAATCATCTCAAACAAACAATTTGTGTCGGTTTTGGTGTTCTATCTGTAACGGTTATGCCGATAAGCGGGATGGATGTGATTGTATCGTTTTGATTGGATTGAACGATTATCACACCATTTTGAAAAACCGTTGGGAGAATTTAGTCATGTTGATTGCGAGAAAAATCGCTAGAACAGGGCTTTTTATAGCATTCTTGTTCTTGGTCTCTATCGCTGAGGCACAGGTTGCAGAATATCAAATTAGTGATAGCGACACGCAGCAAGCTTACTATAACATTGACTATGGTATTCCGAACGCTGGGGAGGTATTCAAGCCGGTTTCTTTTGGGCTGAAAGATTCCCTTAGTGGGATAGCAAAGAAAGATCGCGAAAAGCGAGAACGTTGGCTTACTCCATCTGGTTGGATGGAGATTGGCCACACATGGAATTCCAGCCGCCCAACAAGTGGACGAAATGGTCCCATTGGGTTTAATGACCAACATAATCAATTCCAGTTAAATCAGCTTTATCTTGTGTTGGAAGCATCTCAAGGCAAAGATGACAACGAATCCTGGTCCTGGGATACGCGTATCGACCTTTTGTTTGGTACAGACCATGATTACACAGTTGCCTCTGGTCTAGAGATTCGCACAGATGGTAGCCAACGCTGGAACAGGACGCCTGATCCTGCCACGGATGACTTTCGGGGAACTCCTGCTAACCCGCGCCCCTACTATGGTTTGAGTATGCCGCAGCTTTATGCGGATTTACATACGCCGTTACTGTTTGGGATGGATTTGCGACTTGGGCATTTTTACAGTCAGGTTGGTTATGAATCGGTCATGCCGTTGGAAAATTTCTTTTATACACACACGATGAGTCGCATCCATGGCCAGCCATTCACGCATACTGGTGCCTTAGCATCCACAACGATCGTCGACGCTCTGGATATTAGGCTGGGGATTACCCGCGGTTGGGATAATTGGGAAGATGATAGTGAAGGAGATCTTTCCATTACGGGTGGTATAGCTTGGTCCATGGACGATAGTTCTTTTGATCTCAACTTTCATAGCGGTGACGACTTTATTGGCGTGGATAATGGCGGCAACACTCTGGTTGGCAATGTGACGATAGTGACACTCACGTACACTAGAAACCTGTCAGAAAAGTTGACGCATGCGTTAACAGCCGATGTTGGCCACGGAGATGCCATGCAGGGTAATACGTTGACCGGCGGCCTTACTGGAGCCCGTTGGTATGGGATTACTAATTATTGGACCTATGCGGTCAGTGAAAAGCTATCGACAGGTGTCCGAGTCGAGTGGTTCCGGGATCAGGATAATTCGAGAATTATGCCTGGTGCGTTTTCAAGTAATGTCAATGGAGGTAACTATGTCAACGTTTCTTTAGGCCTTAATTACCGGCCTAACGAACGGTGGATGTTTCGTCCGGAGGCTCGTTGGGATTGGTCGGATACTATGAGTAGTGATTTAAGTGTCCCCGGTGCATTTGGCGACTTCCAGGAAAATGACACGTTTACATTATCTTTTGATGCAATTTTTAGTTTCTGATGACGACATCGGGAAGTTGTAAAAGATCAACGATATCGGGTTGAGAGGAGTTCCGTGTGGGGACTCCTCTCTTTTTTAATTCCCGAGCAGGAATTTGGTCAGATCGGCAGCCTGCTGTGGATTGAGCATTCGGTCAAATGCGGGCATTGCCGATACCTCCTGCGTAAATCGTTCGTCAATTTGGTCACGCGGTACAATGGCTATTTCCCCGTTCGTCTGATTTAATAACACAGCTTCTCCCGTTTCATTTTTGAGAATGCCGGTCAACATTGTTCCGTCGGTTTTAATAACTATCTGAGTGGCGAATCCTTCTTTGATTTTGGCACTGGGTTTTAGTAGTGATTCAAGGATGTGTTCCGGATCCTTCTGCCGCTTGAGGAATTCGAGATTTGGTCCGAACCCTGAATTCGAGGCGCTGTCATTAGCTAGATGACATTTGTGGCAACCCGCTCCGCCAGTAGCGAAGAAGAGTGCTCGTCCGCGGTCGCTGTCAGCCGTCCTGAGTTTAGCTTTGGACGCTTCTATGGTGGTGACTTTTGATAGCCGGGTTAGATTTCCGGGCTTGAAAAGGACGATATACTGGCTCGCTCCGCCAGCCACGGAATCGCGATTAGCTCCCAGTACTAGCTTCCCGGCCGGGACTGTTTTTCGAAACACCTGATAGGAAGCGTCATTAGTTACCAGCGTTTCGGTAATCTTTTCCCAGCTGGTGAGCCAATTCGGCTTATCGATGCGTTGGTCATGTGCGATAAAAACGGTCGTTGGTATTGCGAACTCAATGGTCACGAGTTTTGCACGTATTTCTTCGGAGTCATTATTTGGGGTTCGCAGTAAGACGGTATTTCTTAAACCTTCCGAGATCTCCGTGATTTCATATGCGCGGTCTGAATAGGCCTTAACTCCCTTTGCAGGAGGCTTTCCGGATATTAGGTAGGGTCGGTTGGTTTCAGAAAGAATACTCAAAACCCCCTGTTTCTCGGCTGCAGCCTGAACACCAATACGTTGGTACCTAAATTCCGCTACTCGGCCAATCTGTTGATCACCAGAATAGACGGCAGCCTTAAGGAGACAGCTTTTGGTGATTGTTAGTCTACCTGGCCATCGTAGGCTCGAACGATCCGGGGTGCTGCCATCAAGAGAATAGTAGATTTGAGAAGGCTTTAGATAACTCAGTAGAGTTACGCTGATCGATTCGGTGAACTCTCCGCCGGGGTGATTGATATAAAACATGGAATTCCCACTTTTGCGTGTTGACCACAGAGCCGCCGTGGCTCTCAGATCCGCGGAATCACTTTTTAATAAATTGGTAATGACCTCGTCTTTGATTTCACCTATTTCCGCCGCAGCGAGAAGTGCTGCCAGTTGTAGCCGGGGACGATTGGACTGCAAAAGACCTTGTAATTGTTTTGGTGAAAAATGTCGTTTTAGCACATGCCAGGAGGCGTAGAAACAGTTGCTATCCTGTTCGTTGTTAATGGCGAGCACGACGGCAGCTCTCACCTCGGGAGGCAGGTGTTCGATATCTGCAAGGAACTGATGGGCTTCAAAGCGAATACGGGCTTCGGTGTCCACGAGGCTTGCTTTCAATATATTGACCGTCTTTGTATCAAGTGACGTTTTAACATGGGAGGCACTGTTGGAGCGGTTCGTGAGGTGACGCAGACATCTCAGTGCCTGAATACGTTGATGGACAGGTCCTGTGGTGAGTGTGCGATAGAAAAAATCGTCAGGGATATTTTGCCTATACGGACTTCGGATAAAAGCCCATAGGGCCCAACTGGTTTGTTGTACGGATAACGCACCATGGTCTAAGGCTTCGAAAATTTGATTAGGTCCATCCTTTCGTTGGAGTAGTTCTTCCTGCGCTGCGATTCGTCGGACGGGTAAAACATCATCCAATCCGTCGATAAGTTCGGAAGTTTGCCACTGTTTCAGTGGTGTTTTCCAACGTTCATGTTGTTGCTTAAGTTGAGTCTGTGCCTGGTTCCCTTTCCAACTGACCCGGAATATTCGACCTTCGTTGATTTGTTTCTGATGGTTATCCCACTGCACGCCGTATTCGCGTCCCCATCCTAATATGTAAAGTGCACCGTCGGGCCCGACCTCGAGATCGGTCGGCTTGAACAGAGCGTTACCTCCGGATACCAAGGTGCTGTATTGCTCACCGGCTAAAGTCAACTGGGCTCCCTTCCACCTGGTTTGGAAGAAATGAGTTCGACGCTGCAACCAGTCGTTAAACATCCAGACCCCTTGTAGCTGTGGTGGGAAGGCCGGGGAATTGAAGTAGGTGATCCCTGTGCCGGAACCTCCGAACATAGGCCCTACCAGTTCAGGCGTGGGCAGGTGATTGTTACAACGCCAGTGTGCACTCCATGGGTGTCCCCAGCCATAGTGTGCACCGAGGAATGAGTGGAAAACGCGGTCGCCCTGGTCCTGGTCGTTGTCTGTGCCAATGAAATTGAATTCATGATCATAGGCGATATCCCAGGGGTTACGATATCCGCGGGATTCAATTCGTAAGTCATGTCCCAAATCCAAACAGGAGAGCACGCCTCCTTCGCGGCCCCAGTCATCGGCAGGATCATGGTAAGTCTTGATATAATCAGCCGCGTTGGTAACAAGAGGCTCCGGAAAAACTGAGGTTCCGGGAGGAGCAGCAACCCCCGACAGATCATGAAAGGGCTCAGGGGCGAATAGTTCGGGGCCATTATGTCCTTTTGAATTCCCTTTGGACATATACATACGTCCATCCGGTCCCCAGGTAAGACCATGTAATCCATGTTCAAGATTCCCCAAATCCGTGTAAAGACGGATGTATTTGTCCGCTAGATTGTCTCCGTCGGTGTCGCTTACGATGGTGAGATCAGGAGCATTCGCAATCCATAGATCAGAACCGTGCCAGCATAGCGCCTGGATATTATTAAAGCCGCTCGCAAATTCGTGTTTCTGGTCAAATACACCGTCTCCGTCGGGATCTTGTAAGATGAAGACGGAATCACCCGGAGTATCGGGAGTCGGAGATCGATACTGTGGTCCCATTCCGACAAATAACCGCCCTTTGAAGTCGAACGCCATCGCACATGGGTTACGGGTTAAGGGTTCTCTAGCCGCAAAAACTATATCATATTCGTCAGCTACAACAGGCAGTGTATTCAGGTCCCCCGAGTTTGCATTTTGTGCCCATGAAGTCGGGGCGGATAAGGCGAGACTTAACAAGCCTGCGAAAAGGAAGCGGCGACTATTTATCATAATGATTCAGTGATGGGAAGAATTACAGTAATGCTTGGATTGGACGAGCGTGTTCGAGTAAATTATAAACCCGTCCGTCCGTGTCGGTAGCTGTCAAGTCATTAACTCCCATGGCTTTATAGACCGTGGCTGTAATGTCGCCGGGAGTGCACTGCAGGTCGGCAGGGAATTCCCCGAGTCGGTCAGTGGATCCATAAGCCTGACCTCCGCGTATTCCACCGCCTGCCAGTACATCGGTCAGGCAGTACGTCCAGTGATCCCGTCCCTGGCCGGATTTACCCCCGCTGCGTGGATCTCCGATTTTAGGTTTGCGGCCCATTTCGCTGGTTACCATGACCAGTGTTGCATCGAGCAAGCCACGTTGTTCTAAATCTTCGAGTAGCGCTGAATATCCCTGATCAAACATTGGTAAGAGGTTTTCTTGAAGGCACCCGAAATTGTTCCCATGCGTGTCCCAGCTACCGGCACTTTTGCACTTACTGGCTAAGGACATATCTCCTTTCCAGAACACGGTGATAAAGGGAACTCCCACTTCGACAAGCCGCCTGGCCATTAACAATGACATCCCGTTTATGTTTCGGCCGTAGCGGTCGATGGTGGCCTCAGACTCCCCATCCAGACTAAATGCATTGGTTGTACCCGCTGACAGTAAGAGTTCCAGAGCGCGGGCTTGTTGTTTTTTCCAGACCTGTGTCGTTGCATACTGTTCGAAAGACTTTCTGTTTTGGTCTAGTGTTTTCAATAAACCCGTTCGGCTGGTAATTCGATCGGTACTTACGTCTCCTTGGAGGGTAAGCGATGGAACGGTGAATTTGAGTGGGTTCTCGACACTACCGTCAATGTAAAGAGGGTCGTACTCCACTCCGAGCCGGGCAGCAAACTGTCCGGGGCGAGTGTATGGCTTCCGGCTGGGCATGTGGGGCAGGGTAATGGCATTGGGTAGAGCACCAGCCTGCTGACGTCTCATTCCCACGACGGTTCCCATATAGGGCCAGTCATCAGGGAAAGGAGTCCGATCGTTGCCGAGCCGCTTGAAGGATTCGTCGGGTTCATGTCCGGTCAAGTTGTGATAATAACCGGCGTGGTGATCGTTCGTGTTTACCTTGCCGTTAATAGAACGAACGATGGCGAGGTGGTGCCCGAGTTTTGCGGTCATTGGTAGATGCTCGGAAACAAATAATCCCGGAGCGGAAGTTTGGATTGTCTTAAACGGGCCTCGATATTCTATCGGCGCATTCGGCTTGGGGTCAAAGGTGTCGATGTGAGAGTGTCCACCGCAAAGGAAAAACAGAATCGTGGATTTAGCGGTCGCATTTTCATTGGCACGGACAGTTGACGTGCTCATGCCTGGCGCAAACGTCATCCCGGTAAAGGCGGCAGTGGATGCCTGAAGGAATGCTCGTCGTGTATTTAAGTGCTTTGCCATCGCAATGAATCCCTGCTTGGAGAATCGACAGATTTATTCTAACTGATGGACCAAGGAGACTTCGGAATTATTGAGGCCAATTTAGAATGTTTCGCTGTTGCTGGCCGGCCGGAGTCTATAATTCAAAGGAATAGCACTTTATGAGCGGAGAAGAACTGTGAGAACTATTTGTGTCCTCTATTTTGTAACTTTGACTTGTTCATCCCTGGTCTTTGGGCAGGGTCAAGGAGAGTCTAATGCACTTGATTTGCGTACCCGCAAAGCGATTCAAGTATTTATTAAAGATGGTATGGAGATTGCCATTGAATACGAAAAGAACGGTGATTTACAAAAAGCAAAGAATATGTACGAGCAGATTCAGCGACTTGATAACCGGATTTCTGGTGTGGATGCAAAAATTGAATTCCTCGATCAGCAGTTAGTCGCGGCTAACCAACAAGTGCATATGCTTGATACCTCAAAAGGTTGGATATCAATTGGGAAGGTCTATAAAGGACGTAAATTCCGAGTTTTAACGGCAGGTACCTACACAATGACTTTAAGGCAAGAGCCGAATGCGATGGGTTTTGAGCATGGAGACGTTAAAAAGAACGGGATGCATCCTGAATTTCCGTTAGGGGCATTAATTGGAGCTTATTACACGGACAAGAAACCAGGTAAGCCATTTCTTATCGGCAAGGAAGACACCTTGGTACCTGAGAAAAATGGTATTCTATATGTCAAAGTCAATGTGCCGCCGGCCATCGCTTGTGAAGGTGTGATTAACATCGGAACCAGTGGATGGTTTAATCTGCCTTTAAATAGTGCTCCGGGTACCACGCCTAAATAATACATCGATAATTAATAAAATCGCTCTTCCGGATCGAAAGTCAATGACTCCAAAAGATCGACTCGCTGAGCTCGGAATACAACTCCCCGATGCTCCGGCGGCCGTAGCTAATTATGTACCTTGTGTTCAAACAGGAAATCTGGTGATGACCGCCGGACAATTGCCTTTGGTAGATGGCAAAGTAGTGCTTCCCGGAAAAGTGGGGGGGGAACTCACTTCCGACCAGGGGGCTGAAGCAGCCAAACTCGCCGTGATCAATGGCTTGGCCCAGATTAAAGCAATGGTTGGTGACTTATCC
>MDSW01055290.1_pt1 | contig 10856 bp, 6 predicted proteins | sample 811171 | NCBI WGS metagenome assembly MDSW01 (sample SAMN05326641, study PRJNA326480) | marine metagenome | isolation source: seawater | place: Atlantic Ocean: North West | collected 2012 | reverse complement strand
CTCTATTCATAGTGGCTGATGTTGCGTCTGCAGATCGTGCATCACCGACAATCGATGAAACAATCGCTACGACATCTAGAACATTAGTTGCGCCATCATGATTAACATCTGCGCACTCATCATAGTAGTCGCCTCCAGCGATAACATTATTAACGATAGCAACAACATCTAAAACATTAACCTCGTCATCTGCATTAATATCTCCTGGTGTACAAGCAGCAACACATTCTGCATCACATGTTCCAGCACAATAAGAGACAGTCATTGGATCTCCGCTACCGTCTACTTGTAATCTATAATTAGGAAACTCATCATTTCCATTCCAGCAATCACCACCAATTGGTGCATTGTAGGTTAAAGAGCTTCCAACTACATTGTCCCACCAGTATGGAATATCTGTGTCAACGCACAGAATCACAAACTCATATTCACCTGGATTTAGAGTTGCTGACATACCTGAATCAGGATGTGCACTCCATCCAGACCAATCATCCCAGCTTCCATGAATATTAACTTGACCACAATCATCCACACCGTTTATATCAAAAGTAACTATCGATGGTTGCGGAATATCATAGCATAGGCCATCAGTTTCTTCACACGCCTGCCCGTCCGGACAAGTTACGCTATCACACAAGCTGACTGAGCATGTTGCATCACATGTTCCAGCACAATATGAAATAGTCATATCTGAGCCCGAAACATCAAATACATAGTTTGTATATTCTGGATTACCATTTGAGCAGCTACCATCTAGCGGAGGATTAACTGTAGTTGAACTTGCCCAAACGTCATTCCACCATCCATCAATAGATGTATCTACACAAAGGTATATGAATTCATAGATACCTTCTTCAAGTGCAACTGTATAGCCATCATCAGGATTACCACCCCAACCTGACCAATTATCAAATGTTCCTGTCACATTTACTTGACCACAGTCGTCTAGACCATCAAATAGAAAAGTAACATTGTATTCTGCGCATCCGCCACAATCTGAAGGACATGTTGAGCAATCCTCGTCATCTGCACATGTTCCGTCTCCACAAGCAGAAGCTGTTTCACATTCTGCATCGCAAGTACCATAACAATATTTTAATGTTTGAGATGTATTTGCATCACCCGCTGTGAAATTTCTATTCCAATAACCATCAGTTTCAAGAGCACAATCGGTGAGTCCTGTCAAATCTTCTTGAGCTCCCCATCCATCAATTGTGAATTTATAATCATGGTATTCTCCAGCAGAGAAATATTGAACATGTGTCCAAGTACCATCACCATCATCATCGCTCATGTTATTATAGCAACTTCCACACCAGTCGTTATATGAACCGTTAACATGAGGTGTTCCTGAAACACCATCTGGAAGATTTAACTCAAAAACTACTTCAGCTAGGCCACAAACCTGACCGCCTTCACAGTTCCACCAGCCTTCCCACCATTCAGAAGATGTACCATCTTCCCATAAGCATCCCATGTCAGTTGGAATCGTTTCACAACTTGCATAGGTACAAAGAGAGGTTCCAAATTCATTATAATCTTGCTCTGTTGCATCTGGATTATAATTTGTCGCATTTGAATCCATGCAACCAAGCACAGCTGATGCAAATTCATGTGGATGCGAGCCTATATAAGCCCAATCATTTTGATCTAACACAACCCATTCAGAACTATCTGAATCAAATCCAGCTGAATCTTCCCAGCCACCAGCATTACCTATAGTAACTGATGATTTTCTAACTAGAGTATGATCTTTGGTTGCATTTGAAACACCTGCAACTTCCCAACCAGAACCGGGGTCAGCCATCCAGTCACCCACACAATCTAAAACTTGAAAATTAGCTTCTGATCCAAAGACCAAACAAAAACCATCATCACCATTACTTAAATAAGCATGATATTGATCGCATTGGCCTATAACAGATTCATCTAAATCGTTATCACAAATTACATATACATCACCAGGAGCAATTAGAGTACTTCCAGAAACAGGAAGGTCATCACTCTGATCTAATCCATCAAATGGAGTCCAAAATTCATGTTCTCCTGCAACAGTTGGAGCATTTCCAGTATTCGCAAGAGCATAAAGAGATAGGTCAACTGATTCATCTGATGCATTATAAATCTCTAAATATTTATGGTTTGAAGACCCTTCAGCTGCCTCAGAAATAAATAAATTAGCTGCTTCAAGCTGCTCATATTCACACGAACCATCATCAACGGTCGCATCTGCATTATAGTTTTCAGCTGTGTCATCTGTGCATCCTGGAACAACTGCAGGACATGCTTCACAAGATTCCCAGCACACCATATCAAGAGCCATGTCTTCAACAGGAGTTACATAACGATCGTTACCATAGTTTCCACCCGCACAATCAGCTATAGCTGAACCTGACTCGTAACCGCCATCATTAAAATTATATCCATATGTGTTTCCTGGAACTAGAAACATTGTATAGTGAAATGTTGTACCATCGTCTTCTGATCCCATAATGAACCAATCGCTTGGGCTATATTCGCCATTTACGGTTGAAATTCTAACTTTCACATCACCAACAACACCTTCAATTGACATATCAACTGAAAAAGAAACATCGACTAAACAATCATCATCTCCATTACAAACACCACATTGATCAAAATCTGCAGAACCACCACATTCACCTAGGCAGTCATTGTATTCACAACTTCCATCATTTAATGTCGCATCTGCATTATAGTTACATGCAGTTTCGTCTGTACAACCAGCAACATCATCATCACCGCCTGCTGCACCAATCCAAGCACCTGGGTCGAAACCTTCTGGAGCGTACTGATTACCATCACCACCACCTGAATCATTATCAATGTTCCAGCCAGCTTCATCCCATACAGCAGAAGCCATTGTATTACCAGCAGCTCTTTCTGCTCTTCCATCTTCAAATTCGTGTCCTGTACCACTACCATCTTCACCAGGAACACCAAACATATCAACAATAGTGCCATCTAATCTAACTAAGGCCATATTATCGTCACCGTTTGAATCAGCGAAACCGCCTGTACCAATATCTTGATCGCATATTAGACCAAAAGTTGCTTCATATTTAGCAGCATCATTACATATAATGTAGAATCCACCTGCTGATATAGTACCTGTTAACCCTACCAGACTTGATGCTGTTGGGTCTGCATTACCATTGGTCCATCTCTGAACAGTAAACTCTGTTAAATCAACTTCAGCATCACCGCTATTATAAAGCTCAACATAACGTCCTGTATCCGTAGAATTTTGCGGATCGGTAAGCTCTGTCATAAAGACATCTGCAAACGTAAATGCTGAAAATAAAGTTGTTATAAATAAAAAACGAATTGAATTAAACATTACTTCCTCCTAGTAAGTTAAAATTAAAACTACATTAAATTATTTTTGCCTCAATTGCCGCTGAGAGCAGCATCTAAATATATCTATTTTACGAAAATAATGCCAGTTTTATTTTTAATAAAATTTTTCAAATAACAACAACATGTAGATGTCCTTAAATTAAAAACTACCATATGTTCCGATTGATTAAGCTTGGAAGAAATGCGAATTATAACTTTAAAAATAATAAGACAGCTGATAGAATATAGGGTTTCCGACTGAGGTTTCTTCTTTAAGAATTGTAGATATCGAGAAGCCTAAATCCTTCCATGAAAAATTGACGCCAAAGGCGAAATCTCTTTCTTTGCTTTCTAAGTAATAACAATGACTCGCAATAAAACTAAAATAATGATTATCGTATAATATGCTCTGATACAGGCCAGAGCCTTTTTCATGTTCATAGTCAGACTCTTTATACTCAAAGAAGGCATCAAAACTTAGTGTGATTGGGATATTTTTTATTTTTTGAGTCGCACCGACTGTCGCAATCTGTGGAAGCTGATCTTGATCTTTAAAGCCTGTATTAATATTGTTGATTAAAACAGCAATAGAAGAAAAGGAACTGAAATCATAACGATATCCCAAATCCAGTACAAAACCCTTATTCTCATACTCTAAAAGTTTCATATAACTATACTTTGCACTATATCCAAAATGATGATAGCCAAATTCAAAGCCCTGCGACAATCCTAAAAAATAGGTTTTTGACCCAAATGTGTAAAGGGGTGATGAGGATGGAGTGTCTTCATAAAACTCTATATCATCCACCTCCCAATAATAGCTAGACAACATTAAATTTTTATCAATATATCCAAAGTATGACCCTTTAACATCAAACAGCCATTGATTGCTTGAAAATTCAAAGCAACTATCTTTAGACTGCGACAGCGAAGAAGGATTAATGGCATAATTATCTTTAGAAGCGATGCTGTAGCCATTGTATGATAAAGATTTTACGTTCTCAGGTAATTGGATAGACAATATATCTATGCTAAAAGACATGCTAATTAATAATATGATATGAATTAAATACTTCATTTTATAAATGATATGCTAAATAAATTACTAATACCTTCACTCTCTTTCCCAAAATCAATGCAGTAATCAAATTTAAAGAATTTATTTTTAAAGCCCATACCTAATAAAATTTTAGCATTAAAATTTCCTATCCCTCTATTTTGAACCATCCCAAACCTAAATACATAATCTAAATAACCTAGCTCTACACCTGACCGCAACCTAGATAACTTTACATTATCAACATCCATAAAGTCAATTCTAGAAAAAAGATTCATATCTGATATAAGTGTGCTTTTTAAAAAAGACGATATATCATATTTAATTGCCAGAGAATTTATATTAGGCAAGTCCCGCTCAAATGAAGCAGAGCCTGAGCTTAAACCTTCCCATGAGTATTTTCCAAAAATGTTATTTAAAACTGCCGACAATGCTAACTTATCTGATAAGTCGTAAAGCATTCCAAAATCTGCTGTAACACCTGTTGCAGAGTATTCATCAATATTATTAAAAATAACCTTAATATTTAAACCAGCATTTAATCTCCTGCCTAGCTTTGAACCAACAGATAGCATAACATAGCCTTCAGATGAGCTAAAGTCACCCAGTGAATTATTATAGAAGTCTTTTCCCTGTATACTTGAAACTCCTGAATTAAAAATAGAAAGGCTAGCACCACCTAGCGAAGATAGTGAGCGAGATATGCTAAAAGTCTGCACAAATCGATCTAAAGACATTGGGAAATAACTCATTCCAACCTCAAGATTGCGTACTTTAGATAATAGCGCTGGATTTGAAAATGAATTAAACCCTTGATTATACTCGGACATTAACGAACCTCCTAGCGACATATCACGAGCATTAGTAGAGTATCTAAATCCAGAGCCTGAATAGCCCCCCAAATAATCAGAAAAAACTAATGATGTTACCAATAAAATTAATCTAAAAATCATGGCTCTGATAATACAGCGACTTTAACCCAACTGTATTCTCCATTATCATTTAATCTGCAAAAATAAACTCCATTTTGAACGTTACCACCATACTCTGACTTTCCATTCCATATAAACTCAATTTGATTTGATGTTTCCAGTGGAGAATTCAGCGTAACAACTTTATCCATACTGAAATCAAAAATATCAATTACTGCATTAGCATTAGTCGATTTAGATACAAAGCGCATATGACCATGACCATTAACAACATTATAATCATTAATTAAAAATGGGTTTGGATAAGCGCTAAATTGATTCATATCATTCCAAAATCTATAAACAAGCCAGTCATTAGGACTTTCAGAATCAGAAGATATTGCAACCCCATCATTAGTAGCAACCCATAAGTTATTATTGATAAATTTTGTGTCATAAACTATCTCAGACAAGACCCTTTCTCCTGTTTCATAGTCTACAAATGAATTGAAATTCTCCCAAAATATTCCATCTTGAGAAATAAATAAGCCTTGATCTGTAGACAAATATATTAAGTTACCATTAAATGATATATTATAGGATGTCGCTCCCAGATAATAAATTTGATTTGAATATTGCCAAGTTAATCCACCATCATCAGAAAAACTTGGAGGGCCAACTTCTCCTTCAGTTGACTTATCCCATGTAAGTGCCCAAATTCTACTAGATCCATCACTTAATTCCTGCTTCTCAAAACCAATAATCCAATCATCGTAAAAACCTTTATCAAGATATCTGAAATGCTCCCAATCAATACAATCGCCATCAAAACTTCCCTTATTAATGCCTCCTGCTGTTCCTACCCATATTGACCCATCAATAACTTTTACTGAAAATGGCCTGTGATTGAAATTTTCATAATAGCAGTTTCCTACCGGATTTAATTGATAAGAATTAACCTCGATACTGCCACAAAGCAATTCATCTTGATCATCCATTGGCAGCGGAACCACCTCCCAACTAGGATTATCTGAGTTATAGTTAAATCTTCTCAAGCCTCCAGCCCAATTTGCAGCATATATATAATCTCCATATATTTCAAGATCATATGCAAGATTGTTGATTTCAGTAGTTACTGATAGATGAATAATATTATCTTGTCCCCCCCAGCTAATATACTCATAAAGATTTCCACATGAGGCACTTTCAGTTAGCCCGCTTGAATTTGGACAGGTTTGACAATTTTGCTCGCATTCAACCTTACTACTATATATTAATCCATCTTTATTTGAACAACTCCAGAGAGCAGGCATATCGTCGATAGGCTGCGGCATATAATTCCACGTATCACCTAAGTCAACCGAGTAAGACACCCCTGTTCCAGATGGCATAATAGCACCTAATTCTAAAACTGCCCTACTACCTGAAACTGCAATCACATTATCACTTATAGCAAGAGATGGATTGCCTCCTTCAACCATTTCATCGCTTAAAATACGGTTGAAAGAATACAAACTCTGTAAACTAGAAGACTTTCCTAAGCCGTCACCTGTTGACAAGTAAATATCATTATTAAGAACTTCAATATCTAAAATTTGATTGCTTGGCAAAGCATCACCAGATCTATCAGATTCTGAAAGTAGCATATATTTAAAAGGAATGCCAGCTAATGAAATATTAATAATAAAAATTAAAAAAATCATTGGCTTCCTTCGCAAGCTCCACTGCATATTTCAACAGGCTCTTCATATATGAAGGTATCATAAAATCCTTTTTTATTAGAAACCTCGAACTTCCATTGTACGTACCCATATCCTCCGCATTGATTAATAGGCCTCATTGGAATTATAGTTTTATATATGTAGTAGCCACTTGAATTAATTGTTTCCCAGTCCATACTCCAGCCATCAAAAGTTTCCCAGTAATCATTAGTAACAGGGTCATCGTACTCACAAATATTATTAACTAATTCACCAGATTCGGTAAAGTAAATTTTCTTAACATAAAATTTAACATCATCTATATCTTCAAAGCCTGCGGGAGCATCAACAGCTATTCTTACCTCATAATCAGTCCAATTAGATGTATTTAAAAAATGTATTGTATCTAATATCACAACACCTTGAATAGAGGGTTCATTAAAGCCAATATCATATTGATACGTAATAGATTCTCCATTAATCATATTTAATTTAATTTCTAAAGAATGGTTAGAGTCAATAATATTATTAAATACCACTGAGTATATCCCGTTGTTTGATATTTGATCATTATTTTGGCCATCATCAAAAATTTCAAAAAAATCGTTATCTGGGCTTATCCTAACCTGTATATCACCAATATTTTCTCCACCTATTTCATTAACATCTATTTGAATTAATAAATCTTGAGTTTCCGAGTTATAATACCATTCAATATTTCTATTATCAAAATTGGGAAGACTGCTATTATAGACCAAGTCTTGCGTGCAGGAAAAAAATATAACCAATACAGTTAAATATAAAGATTTATCAACCATGGTGAGAGACCTTATTCTTAATCATGACTGAAGCCCATTCTCCCATCTTATCTATATTCTCAATGGAGCAGTCAGAAGCACAATCTACAATCTCATCTAAATCACTAATTAATATTCCAGCCATTATCATTATAGCCTTTGTTTGAGTTTTCTGATATTTATCTAAAATTTTAATAATATTATTTTTATCAATGTTAGCTAGAATAATATCATAATTATAGTCTTCATGAGTGTGCACATCTTGAATCTGAATATCTATGTTATCAATATCACTTAACTTACAGTTTTGATAAAAATTATCTTCACACACATCGTCAATATCAATTGCAGTGACTTTATCAATTCCCATTTTCTTAGCTAAAATGGATAGAATTCCACTACCTGTTCCCAAATCTAATAAACTACTATAATCACCAATTTCAATCTTAAGCATTTGATTAATAACTAGCTGCGTTGATTCATGGTGACCAGTACCAAAAGCCATTGCAGGGCAAATTTTTATAACATAGTCAGATTCGTAAATATTTTTATCCCAATCTGGAATAATCATAACCCTATCATCAATTTTAATGGGCTTAAAAGAATCTTTCCAATTATCCATCCAATTCTCAAGCTTGACATCACCCCATTGAAAGCTGACATTATATTTTTCAATAATACTATTCAATATGTTACTAACCTTATCTTTATCTTTAATTAAAAAATACATTGTCACATTTTTTTCGTTAAATTGACCACCAATACTATAATAGTCAAAATAGCTACTAATAACACTCTGGAACGAACTATCAGCGTCTATTGATAATGATAGCCATTTCTTATTCATTTTCATCAATCTGGTACAGGAAGTTCATCAAGACATTACCAACAACCTCTAGACTATACTGAGAAATATTATCTGGAATATCATAGATGGTATGCCAATACGTGTAATCTAAATCAATCAAGTCAATTGAAGGGACTTTAGTCTCTAAAGAAAAAGATAAGTGATCATCAATTATGGCGGGGCCTATATCCCATTTAAAAGCATCATAACCCATCATGTATGATAAATTCCATATATGGTTCATTAATTGTGGGGCCATTTGATATGAATATTTTTCCATCTTAATTTCCAACTCCTTATCTGCAACCATATCTACACATACTGCAAATTCAGGAAGTGGCTTAGGATAATTCTGACTAAACAACCTTGACCCTATAGCCCAAGTATCTGGCTCTCCATATCTACCCATATCTTCGGCATCAGCAAGAAGTATATCTATTCCGATATTATTAATACTATTCTTATAAAAATGTTCAAGAAGTGTTAGTATAACAGCAACTCCACTAGCACCATCATTTGCACCTAGAACTGGTTTCTTATGATTTCTTACATTAAGATCTTTATCTGCAAATTGCCTAGTATCCCAGTGAGCGATCAATAATATTCTTTTTTTAATATTAGGGTTAATTCTTCCAAAAACATTATATATCTTGACGCTGTCTGAAGTTAAGGGGTCTACAATAATATGCTCATCCAATACAGTTTTATTACAATACTTTGACAGCTTATTGTATAAGAAGTCTTTGCACTTTTGATGTCCCTCGCTACCTGGATATCGTGGGCCAAAATCACACTGCTCTAAAACATAGTTATATGCCTTAGATGAATTAAAAACTTTATCACCAGATAAAGCAAAACTTATTATGATTATATATATTATATACTTCATCATCCTTGAATTTTAATATTTATAGTAAAACCAAAATCATTTGTATTGTTTCTTCCATTAATCAAATCATTCTCTAAAATATACTTATAAAATACTGTTCCATTAACATACTTTGAAAAATTATAACTAATATTGGGCCTAAAGCTAAAGGTGGTTTTTTTAGACTGTAAATTAAAATCATCCAAATCTTGAACTAATTGCGCAGATAGCAACTTATATCTATTTTCCCAATCCACATTTAAAGAAAAGCTTACATTGTTTGAAAGCTCTCCAAAAAAGGGTATTGAGATACCATCAGATCTGCTAAATTCCAACTTGCTACTTACTTCATTAACATATTCTCTTTCTGTTGTAGTTCCTTCATTTAAAATTTCAAGAGAGTATTTGATTTGAGCTTCAAACCTGATAGGGTTTTTACCCTTAGTCCTTGAATCTAATTTAATTAAAGGAGAGAAATTCAGCTTAAAGTTTTTTCTTTGCAACTCATCATTAATAAAGCTTTCAGACATTTCTCCTTTATAATTGTGGCTTAACTTAAATGACTTAAAATACTCTCTTATAAATTCATTCTTTTCAAAGCCTGACCATGTCAAGCCCCAAGAAATCATTGGAATCCCCTTATCTCCTCTTATTCCTAAAGGAAGATAGGATATAACCCTACTCGAATCCGGACTGCTTGTTGATTGAAGAGTTTTATTTGACCTGCTCTTAAACTCAATACTAGTTAAAGACAAATTAGGTATAACTGTTATAGTAGGAACACTAACTCTAAGCTCTCTATCAAAATCATGCAAGTAACCACTAATTTGGCCATTATCTGAATTAATCAAATCTTCTGGAGTCCAGGCTAGTCCTAATCGATATTTGTAATCTACAAATTGATCAGAACGAATATTTGAATGTCGATGTTTTGCATTATATGTGTACTTAAAGCTAATCTTTGAAACACTTGACGCATAATTATATATATCATCAAAAATTCCTTTAAGTGTTTCGTTCTCAATTTTCAGGATTGGATCTGATTCTTTTTTAGAGCTTGACTGTTTCCTACCTCTCCTTCTGCTATTTTTTTTATTATTACTCGAAGTAGGTTTGTAGAAAATTCCCACAAACTTTTTAGGATCAAAATTAAAAGCCCCTTCAACACGAGTAGAATTTTCTATATTAGCAGATGGATTTTCATCTGTTTGGTTACTTATATTCCATGTGTAGTTTGGGTTATATTTAATTGAAGGGTCAAGCCAGTCCAATATATCTGGAGAAAAAGAATTATTCAAATCTTCCGATAATGATTG
>MDSW01169671.1_pt1 | contig 10857 bp, 11 predicted proteins | sample 811171 | NCBI WGS metagenome assembly MDSW01 (sample SAMN05326641, study PRJNA326480) | marine metagenome | isolation source: seawater | place: Atlantic Ocean: North West | collected 2012 | reverse complement strand
TTATTCTTTATGATCCTGCAACTGAATCTAGAGAAAGTATAGGAGAAAAAATTTCTATTGAAGAAAATAGAACGTTAATTCGTCCTTATGATGATATTGATATAATTACTGGTCAAGGAACAGCTGGAAAAGAGATCTATGATCAACTTATGCAAATCTCAATTGTTCCAGACATTTATTTGTGTTGCTGTGGAGGTGGAGGTTTAATTGCTGGTACTTCAACATATCTAAAAGACAAATTTGAGAATATTAAATCTTACTCTGCAGAGCCATTTGGTTTTGATGATACAAAAAAATCCCTAAATAGTGGTAAAATTTTAGCTAATGAGAAGGGGCATCAATCTATTTGTGATGCGATAACAACTCCTCAACCAGGGAATTTAACTTTTCCTATTAATCTTAAGACTCTTGAAAATGGGTTAGTTGTAAATGATGAAGAGGTGAAGAGCACTATAAAAATTTTAGCGGAACATTTAAAAATAGTTGTTGAACCAGGGGGCGCTGTAGCAGCAACAGCTGCGCTAAAAGAAAAAATAAATTTAAATAATAAAACTGTAGTCGTGATGATTTCAGGTGGAAATATCGATTTTGAAATGTTTAGAAGTTTATGAGAAATTTTAAAATTGCAAAAATTCAACAACAATTAAAAGATAAAGCAATAGATGCTTTAATTATTAATCGAACAGATGAATTTTTAAATGAATATATCCCTGCAGATGCTGAAAGATTGTCTTGGGCTACTGATTTTTCAGGTTCAGCAGGAAGGGCAATAATAAATCAAAATACATCTAGTTTATTTGTAGATGGCCGATATACTTTTCAAGCCAAAGAACAAATAGATAAAGATATGATCTCTTTATTACATTGGAATGATTTTTTTGAAGAATTAAAAAAAAATTTTGAAAAAAATAAATGTGTCGCTTTAGATCCAATGCTTCATTCTATTGAAGAGGTAAATAAAATTATTGAACTTGCTGATAAAAATAAAACAAAATTATATTTTACTAAATCTAATTTAATAGATGAAGTTTGGATAGATAAACCAGAACGTAAATATAGTGTTATTTTTAATCATCCAATAAATTATGCAGGAATTGACGCATCAAATAAAGTTGATCAATTTGTTAAGGAGCTAAAAAGTAAGAATTTAGATAGTTATTTCTTATCAAGTCTTGACTCAATTGCTTGGTTATTAAATCTCAGAGCTGATGATATTTTACATACCCCTCTAGCATTTTCTTATTTGTTTATTTCAGTTAAAAGTAAATCTGTTTTATATATTTCGGTTGAAAAATTAAATAATGACTTAAAAAATAGATTAAGTAATTTTTTAATTTTAAAACCAATTGAAGATATTGAACACGTTTTTAAGAATCTAAGTAAAAATTTAAAAATTGGTTTCGATTATAAAAATACCTCCTATTTCTTTTATGATTTAGCGATAAATAATAATCTTCAACCTTCAAATTTGCAAAACCCTTGCTTAATTCCTAAAGCAACTAAAAATAAAACAGAGCTTGATGGCTCTAGAAATGCTCACATTAGAGATGGCGTAAGTATTACAAAGTTTTTATATTGGTTAAAAAACCATCACAATTTTGAAGAAGAAAATGAGATTTCTGTAGCTAATAAATTATTATCTTTTAGGAAACAAAACGATTTATTTCATTCCATATCATTTGACTCAATATCAGCTATTGGTAAAAATGCTGCTCTTCCTCACTATCGTGCAGATAAAAATAATCCAGTATCACTCAAAAATAATTCTATTTATTTATCTGACTCAGGTGGACAGTATTACGATGGAACGACAGATATAACTCGCACGATAATTTTAGGAGAGCCAAGTAGTGAACAGATAGATAGATTCTCTCGTGTTTTAAAAGGACATATAAATCTCTCCACTCATATTTTCCATAGAGGAACAAAGGGCACTGATATTGATTATTTAGCAAGAAAAAGTTTGCAAGACATAAATTGTGATTATGATCATGGGACAGGTCATGGAATTGGAAGTTTTTTAAGTGTTCACGAAGCACCTCAACGTATTTCTAAAAAAAACATGTTCCCAAGTGTTGAATTATTACCAGGAATGATTTTATCTATTGAGCCAGGGTATTACAAAGAAGGCGAATATGGAATTCGTATTGAAAATATTGTTATAGTACAAGAAGAAGGGAACGAATTAAAATTTGAAAATATTTCGTGGGCACCAATTGATAGAGATTTAATTGATTCTAAGTTTTTTAACAAAAAAGAATTAGATTGGGTGAATTCATATCATCAAAAAGTATACAAAAAATTATCTAAATTTCTTGAACCGGAGGAAAAGAATTGGTTACACAAAGTAACTAGGCCACTCTAAATCCAATAAGTTTTATTAATAAAATTTATTATATTTACCTTTTTTATCAAGTTCACGTATTCTTTGTTCTAAATCATAAGTATTAGATGATTTGGATAAATATTCTTCTATTTTTAATTTATGATCATCAAAAATGAATGATCTGAAAAAATTATTAAGCAGCCTTTTTATCATTATTTGACTCCTTCTTATATAAATGTTCAGTTAATGCTGATTGCCAATCCTTACCATACTCTGTTCTGAAGTATCTTAATAGCTGTGGATCAACATTATCAAAACCATAATTATTTACAGCTTTATATGTATTATCAAAAAATTTTATTATATTATTTATCATTTTAAATCCTTCATTGTTTAATATAAGTATTTTATTATGCAATTCAAACAAGTTAAACACATAAGTTTTATGCATTTAACACATATATAAATTTTTCAAATTGTCATAAACTAAAATCATAATGGTTAAATTGTAAAAAATTCTAATCTGTTGAAATAAATCATACACTTCACCTTTAATTCAAGATAGTTATTATAAAACAATGATTATTATTTTAACTCAATGCTTTCCACCTAGAATAGGCGGTATAGAAAATCTTATAGAGAATCTTTCAGTTGAATTGAGTAAAACTTATAAAGTTTTAGTACTTGCTGATAAGCATAATAAGTTAAGTGATGAAATTAATGATACAAAATATAACCATAATTTAGATATCAAAAGAATTAGTGGAATTAAATTTTTAAGAAAAAGAAAAAAATTATCAGAGCTAAAAAAGATTTTATCTTCTAAAAAAATTACTTATGTTATAGGGGATAGTTGGAAAAGTTTTGAGTTAACAATAGATATTATAAATGCACTATCTATTCCTTCGATATGCCTTGCACATGGTAATGAATTAATTTTTAATAATGAGTCTAAAAAAATTCGTGTTTTATCTACATTAAATAAATTGACACATATTGTTAGTAATTCAAACTTTACATTAAATTTACTAAAAGATATTGGAATTACAAATCAAAATATAACATGTATTTATCCCGGAGCTCAAAATACTATTGAATTAAATGAAGAAATTATTCCAAATATAAATGGTAATCCTGTAATTACAACTCTGGCAAGGTTAGAACAAAGAAAAGGGCATTCTTATATATTGTCCGCAGTAGCAAAGTTAAAAAAAGACTATCCAAGTATTTTGTACGTAATTGCTGGATCAGGAGTTGAATTAGAAAACTTAAAAAGAAAAACTATAGAATTAAATATTAATAAAAATGTTATTTTTCTTGGTGATATTAATAATAATCAAAAAAAATATCTTTTTAAAAAAACTAATCTCATGGTGATGCCAACACTAGATGAGTCTAAAAAAAATTCTATTGAGGGTTTTGGAATAGCTTATTTAGAAGCTGCATATTATGGTATTCCATCTATTGCCTCTAATGTTGGTGGAACACCTGAAGCTGTTATTCATAATCAAACTGGAATTATTATTTCTGATATGTCTGAACTATATACTTCTTTAAAAGACTTACTTGCTAATAGGTCAAAATTAGATGAATTAGGAAAGAAAGCAAAATTACGAGTAGAAAATGATTTTATTTGGGAAACTATTGGAAATAAATATCTTCAGTTAATTAAAAGTCTAGATAAATAAAAAATGAACATTTTATTCTACGCTACATATTCCAACCAAGAAGAATTTCTCAATACTTTAAGAAAAAAATTTAAAAATGACAAAGTTTATACAATTACAGATAATGTTGATTTTAGTAACATAGATGTAGCAATGGTTTGGAATCTTCCAAATAATATCTTTAAAAAATTGGTAAACTTAAGGGTAATTTTTTCTATTGGGGCAGGGGTTGACCATATTTTAAAATTATCAAATATAAGAAATATTCCTATTATTAGGGTAAAAGATCCTGCAATGAGATTAAGAATGTATAATCATGTTCTTTCTCAAATACTTATATTTCAATTGAAATTAAAAATTTATGATGAAGCTCAAAGGAAAAAAATTTGGATGAATGAAAGATACACGCCCCTTAATAATGAATTAACTATTGGGATTATGGGGCTTGGTTATATTGGTAAATTTGTTGCTCTTAAAATTAAAAAACTTGGTTACAATGTAATTGGATTCAAACGAAATAATTTAAATCGAAGTACTGCTTTAGAAATATTTCAAAAAAATTCTTTAAATAAATTTATAAAGAAAAGTGATGTAATTGTTTCAATTTTACCAGATACAAAAAATACTAATAATTTTATTAATACTAATTTTTTAAAAAAAATGAAAAAATCATCATTACTTGTAAATATTGGTAGAGGATCGGTAATTAATGAAATGGATTTAGTTAATCATATAAAAAATAATCCAGATTTTTATGCATCTCTGGATGTTTTTGCTAAAGAACCTCTTATGAAAAAACATAAATTTTGGTCTAATAAAAATATAACAATTACACCTCATGTTGCTGCTATTACAGATCATGAATCATCAATTAGTTATTTATATAATAGATTTATAGAATTTAAAAAAAATAAAAAAATCAAAAGTGATGTAGATATAAAAATTGGTTACTAGATTTTTACGAAGTAATTTTCCAATATTTTTAGATATATTTTCTCTAATTCCTCTAAATCTTTTAAAAAAACAAATTCATCAATTTGGTGAAGGGTTTGATTTCTAATGCCTAATTCAGCAGTTTCACAATAATTTTTAATAAAGCGAGCATCTGATGTCCCCCCATCTGTTGCCAGTTGAGGTTTTGCATTTCTTCCTGTAACTTCAGAAACTGACTTTGTTATTATATCAGTCAGATCACCTTCTTTATTAATAAATGATTGTGCACTTATCTCTTCTACAAAACTACAGGAGGCATTTTTTACTTTAGAAAAAACTTCATTAATTTTTTCTTTAATCCAATTGATTAATGATTCAGCAGTATGTTCATCATTAAATCTTATATTAATTGTGGCTTTTGCTATTTCAGGAATTACATTGTGCGCAGAATTTCCAACATCAAAAGTAGGCACTTGTACAGAAGTTGGAAGAAAATATTTATTTCCATTATCAAGAGGTTCGGAAAGAATATTAGTTAATAATTTTGATAGATGATGAATAGGATTTTCTGCACGGTGACCATTAGCTGTATGTCCTTGAACACCTTTTACCGTTAAAAAAAAGTTAATAGAACCTCTACGACCAATTTTAATTTTGTCTCCAATATTTTTATCTGATGTAGGTTCTCCAACTATACAATGATCTATTGAAATATTTTGTTTTTTAGTCCAATCCATTATTTTTGGAGTTCCATTTATTGCCATTCCTTCTTCATCACCAGTTATAATAAAAGAAATTGTACCTCCAAAATCTTTTCCATATTTTTTAATAAATTGATTAGTTGCTGACATAAAGCAAGCAATATTACTTTTCATATCTTCTGTGCCTCTTCCATATAATTTATCATTTTCTATAGTTGCGGAGAAAGGAGGAAACTTCCAAGACTTTTCATTACCAGCAGGAACTACATCGGTATGTCCAGCAAAAGCTAAATGACGACCTGATGATCCTATTGATGCAAAAAGATTTTTCACGTCATAAGAATTTGGGTCAGTAAATAATAATGGTGAACAATCAAATCCAATAGAAGATAAATGATTTTGAATAATGTCAATTGCCCCATCATCTAAGGGTGTAACACTCTTACACTTTACCAAAGCTTGCGTTAGTTTAGTTGTATTAAAGTCTACTATACTCATCAATCACGAAGTAAATCATTTATTGATGTTTTAGATCTTGTTCTTTCATCAACCCTTTTTACTATTACTGCACAATATAAAGATGGACCTAATGTTCCGTCAGATAAAGGTTTGCCAGGTAATGTTCCAGGAACAATTACAGAATAAGCAGGGACTTTACCCATATGAATTTCACCTGATGTTCTATCAATTATTTTTGTTGAAGCCCCAATAAATACCCCCATTGATAATACTGAGCCCTCTTCAATTATAACTCCTTCAGCTACTTCACTTCGAGCACCAATAAAACAATTATCTTCAATAATAACTGGATTTGCCTGTAACGGCTCTAAAACTCCTCCAATACCTGCTCCTCCTGAGATATGACAATTTTTTCCAATTTGTGCACAAGAACCTACAGTCGCCCATGTATCAATCATGGTGCCTTCATCAACATATGCTCCTAAGTTTACAAAAGATGGCATTAAAATTACTCCTTTTGCAATAAAAGCAGATTTGCGAACTACGGCATTAGGCACATATCGAAATCCAGATTTTTCATGATCTTCTTTTGACCAGTTTGCAGTCTTACTTGGAACTTTATCAAACCATGTTGCATGTGATGCTTGAATAATTTCATTATCATTTAGTCGAAAACTCAATAAAATTGCTTTCTTAATCCATTGATTAACTATCCACTCATTTCCGTTTTTTTCACAAACCCTTATTTTGCCAGCATCAAGTTGGTTTAAAGTTTCATTTACGCTGTTTCTTATTTCACCATTTGTCTGAGTGTTAACTTGATCTCTATTTTCAAATGCATCTTCAATAATTTGTTTTAATTCACTCATATATTCCCTTTGTTAACATTTTCTAAAAATTCTGTAATATTTTTTGTTGCATGATCTAAATATTTTTTTGAAGCTTGAATATCGTCACTAAAATTTTCATATCCAGCGTCAATCCATACTGAAGTAAAACCAACTTTTTTTGCTGGAACCAAGTTTTTTGCAATATCGTCAAACATTGCTGCTGTCTCAGCTTTAATATTAAATTGTTCAATAAGTTGTTCATAAGGGGTTATCTCTGGTTTTGGAATATAATTTGCCATTTTAATATCATAGATTTCATCAAAGAAATTAGATAATTCAATACGTTCTAAAACATCAAGAGCATGTTGCATATTTGCGTTTGTGTAAATAATTTTTCGTCCTTCTAGTTTTTTTAATTCAATATTAAGCTTCTTATTAGGTCCTACAATTGAATAATCTAATCGATGAACTTCTGCTAAAAAATAATCAGGATCAACACCATGATTATCCATCATTCCTCTAAGGGTAGTCCCATGTTGCTTATAATATTTTTTTTGTATTTTTTTTGCTTCATCAATATCTACATTTAAATGGTTTGAGACAAACTTACCCATCAATTCATGAACTTGTTGAAAAATACCGCTATCAGCTGAATAAAGGGTATTATCAAGATCAAAGATCCAAGTTTTTATTTGTTTTAATGAACTCATATTTTAAGAATATATTTGCGTTCCAATACCATGCTCTGTAAATAATTCTAGTACTACAGAGTGTGGAATTCTTCCATCTAGTATAGTTGTTTTATTTACACCTTTTTTCATAGCCTCAACGCAAGTTAAAATTTTTGGTTTCATTCCTCCTACTATAAAATCTTCATCAATTATTTTAGAGGCATCGTCAAGTGTTAAGGATGAAATCAACTTTTTATCTCGATCTAATATTCCTGGTACATCAGTTAGTAATAATAATTTACTTGCTTTGAGTTCACCCGCAATAAAACCTGCTGCAGTATCGGCATTAATATTATAAGAATTTCCCTCATCATCTACACCTAAAGGGGCAATAACAGGAATTTCCCCTTTTTTTATATGAGAATTAATTAAATTAATATTTACCTTAGTTGGCTGACCAACAAAACCAATATCAATTAATTTTTCAATATTTGAGTCTGAATCTTTAAGCTCTAATTCTAATTTAGTTGCACTTAACAATGTGTTTTTATTCCCATTTAGTCCAACTGCTTTTCCACCTGACTCACTTATAGATTTAACAATTTCAGTGTTGATATCATTTCCTAATACATCTTCTACAACTTTGATCGTATCTTTATCTGTAACTCTTAATCCTTCTACAAATTTTGAAGTAATATTTTTATTTTTTAATTTTTCTGCAATTTGAGGACCTCCCCCATGAATAACAACTGGAAATATACCTACCTCTTTCATTAATCCGATATCGCGCGCAAAACTTTTTGCTAGTTTCGGGTCACCCATTGCGTGACCACCATATTTAATAACAATAGTGTCACCACTATGTTCTCTAATAAACGGTAATGCTTCAACTAAAGTAGAGGCTTTGTGAATAAAATAAGCTTGATCACTCTCAGACAAAAAATCAAATTTCATTATAGCTTAGATAAAGTATAAATATCTTTTTGGATATCTATTATTCCCTCAAATTTTTTTGAACTGGTAAAAAAAAACTTATTAAAAAATTTCTTGTAGGATTTCATTAAACTTTGCATAGATTGTTCTAAATCTTCCACATATGATTTAGAACATTTATCAATTTTAGTAAAAACAATTGAGAAATTTCGATCTGAATCACTTAATAAATCAAACATATCTATATCACTATTTTTCATTCCTACTTTAGCATCTATTAAAACATATGCCCTAATTATTCCTAATTGATTTTCTATATATTCTTGAATTAGAGTGCTTAAATTAAGCCTCATAACTTTTGAAAGTTTTGCATAACCATATCCTGGTAAATCAACTAGATTGATTTTATCTTTGATTAAAAAGAGATTTATTGATTGAGTTCTACCTGGTGTTTTGCTTGTTTTGGCCAAGTTTTTTTTTCTTGTAATAGAATTTATTAAGCTTGATTTTCCAACATTAGATCTACCAATAAAACAACAATCATTAATATTTTCTATTTTTTTAATATCTTTGTAAGATTGAAAAGATCCAATAAATTCATTACTATTAAAAAAATTATTTAGAGATTTATTTGTATTACTCATTTTTAGCGAGTATTTTTCTTTGTATAAACCATTGTTGAGCAATTGAAAGAATATTATTAACAGACCAATATAATACTAAACCAGCTGCAAAACCTGCTAAAACGAATGTAAATACAAAAGGTAGAAGAGCAAAAATTTTAGCTTGTGTTGGATCTGCTGGTGCGGGATTTAATTTTTGTTGAAGCCACATTGTTAAACCCATTATTATAGGAAGGATGCCAATATTTATAATTGATAAAATTCCAGGTACATTCCAAGGGATTAAACCAAAAACAGTTAAAATTCCTAGAGGGTCAGGAGCAGATAAATCATGAATCCAGCCATAGAATGGAGCATGATACATTTCTATAGTAACAAAAAGCACTTTGTAGAGAGAGAAAAATATTGGTATTTGTACTAATATTGGTAAACATCCTGCCACAGGATTCGCGCCCTCCTTTTTATATAAAGCCATTAATTCCTGTTGCATTTTTTGTCGATCATTAGGATAAGTTTCTTTAAGCCGTTGCATTTCTGGTTGAAGTTTTTTCATTTTTGCCATCGATTTGAAAGACGCATGTGCCAAAGGAAAAAGAATTAGACGCATTAAAATCGTAAAAGCAATTATCGCTAAACCAAAGTTACCTACATAACTATAAACCAGTTAATTGCATATGAAACAGGTTTAGTAAGGAAAGCAAACCAACCCCAATCAATTGCATCTGTAAAACGAGGTATAGATAGGTTATCAAGATAGTTACTTAAGATATCAAGTTTTTTTGCACCCGCGAATACTTTACCGCTGTAACTGATATTTTCTCCAGGAGAGATATTAAATATTTGTCCAACATAACCTGTTCTATAACTATCTCGTCCATTATTTCCGTGACGGTAATTTATATTTATTGGTTCGTTTGGATCAGGGATTAAAACTGACATCCAATATTTATCTGTAAAGCCTAGCCAACCTCCTTGACCTTTATTATCGCAAAAAGTATCTTTAACTGGCATACTAGCAGAACAGTCATCAAGTAAGTCATCATAATTTTTTTCAAGAAGCTCATCATTTACAAGACTAATTAAACCTTCATGTAAAATAAAAAAGTTTATTGTCTTTGGAGTATTTATTCGTTTAATTAATCTATAAGGATAAATTTCTAATTTTGAGGAACTGTTATTAATCACCTCTTGTGTTACTGAAAACATATAATTTTCATCAACTGAAATATTTATAATAAATGTATTTTGATCATTACTGGTCCAACTTAATTTCACTGAATTTTCTGGGGTAAGATTTGATGAGTCTGTTTTCCAGATTGTATCTAAATTAGGTAATTGTGTTTTTTGATTTCCTAATTCTTTCCACCCAAACTCTATATAGTAGGGGTTAGCAGTTCCATCTGGAGATAGTAAATCGATATTGTCCGAGTTATCTTCAAGACTAATTTTATAGTTAGATAAAGTTAAGTCATCCAGTATTGCACCTTTTAAATTAATAGAACCAGTTAAAGATGGTGTTTGAATATTTACTCTTTGATTTATGGCCAGAACATCTTCTTTTGGTTTTATAATTTCTATCGTATTTGTATTAGGTTCATCAATTGATGTTGCTGGTGCTAAAACTTCATTCTCTGCATTTTGTATTGGATCAGATATAGGGGTTGGAAAAAGAAGTTGAAAGAAAACAATTATGGCTATTGAAATTGCAATTGCT
>MDSW01016850.1_pt1 | contig 10857 bp, 10 predicted proteins | sample 811171 | NCBI WGS metagenome assembly MDSW01 (sample SAMN05326641, study PRJNA326480) | marine metagenome | isolation source: seawater | place: Atlantic Ocean: North West | collected 2012 | reverse complement strand
CCTAGCATAAATAATTTAATCGCACTATAATCGTACTACACTACGTACTACACATTTGCTGATTATAATTAGCTTTAATCAATATTTTTAATTGCAAAGATAAGGTAAAGGTTAGTGGGAGACGGTAGAGTCTTTACGATGCATCACAAGCGTTGGTTTAAGTAGCCAATAATTCATATAAATTTTTCATTACATTTCTATATTTTTGATCATTGACCTTTTAAATTACTATATTTTAAAATACTTACTTAACTATTCTATAATATCTTATATTATTTCGCTTTAGATATAAACTTGACGAGATGGCAATCCCACAATATAGGCTAAATATTATGACAAAAAAATCTGATTTAACAAAAGATAATTTATCAGTTGTAATAGTGACTTTAAAAAGTGAACACGTTATTCATGAATGTATTGAATCAATAGATAAAGACATATCAATAATTGTTGTTGAAAATTCCGACAATTCAAAATTTAAGAATGATTTAGAAAGTAAATATCCAAATGTAAACTGTATTCTAGCAAATAAAAATTTAGGAATGGGAACAGGAAGTAATTTGGGCATACAACATTCAAAAACTGATTATGTTTTGATTTTAAATCCAGACGTTACTCTTGAAGATGATACAATAGATCAACTCATAATGGCTTCTAAAACGAACTCAGATTTTACAATACTATCTCCAATTTCAATTGATGATATATATCCAAACTACCAGTTCGAGGATCAATTAGTTTTTCCAAAAATTTTATCCACAATGGGTGAAAAAAATACAGAAGCTCGCCAAGCAGTAGAATTTGCCTATCTTAAATTAAGAGCAAACAATCAAATGAATTTACCATTTAATGTAAAAAGCGTAGATGGATATGCGATGTTACTTAACAAAAAAAAATTTAATTTGATTATGAAAAATAGAATGCTTAATAAGTTTGACGAAAAAGAATACTTCGATGAAAAATTTTTTATGTATTGTGAAAATGATGATTTATGTAGAAGAATAATTCACAACGGTGGCTCCATTTTAGTAGTTCCAAATGCCAAAATACATCACTTAGGCGCAAAATCTGTTAATGAAAAATATGACAATGAAGTTGAGTTTTCCAGAAATTGGCATTGGATATGGTCTAAATTTTATTTTTATAAAAAGCATTATGGTTTTCTTGAGGCGTTTTTAGATGGTTATAAAAAATTTTTTTTATCAATATTTAAGTCTTTATTTTATTCAATAATCAATAATAAAAGGAAAAGTAAAATATTTTTTAATAGAGCGTCAGGATTTTATAGTGCATTAATAGGTAAATCATCTTGGTATAGACCAAAAATTAATGATTAATTTACAAGTACATTTTTAATCTAAAATTTAAATGAAAAAAGATAAATCTAAAAACAAAATATGTAATATCGTTTTAGATATTGGGAAACTAAATGCAAAAATTCTAATTTTTAACAATCAATTAAAATTAATAAAAGTAATTAAAACTAACTACCCTCTTAAAAAAATTAAAAAAAATTTTTATATAAAGGATACTAATTTTTTAATTACTTGGTTTAAAAAAAACATATATCTATACTCTAAACAATTTAAAATTAAAAAAATTGTTACAACTGCACATGGGGCCGCATGTGGATTAGTAGATTATAATAATAAATCTATTTTAGGTGTGATGGATTATGAAAATAATTTTGATAAAGTATTAAAGGAATTTAAAATTATCAAACCTTCTTTCAGTGAGACTTTGTCACCACTTTCAGAAAAAGGATTAAATCTTGGAAAGCAAATTTTATATCTAAAATTAAAAGAAAAAAATATATTTAAAAATACTAAATATATTCTCACATTTCCTCAATATATTTCTTGGATTCTTTCTAAAAAACTCTCTTCAGAAATTTCTTATTTAGGAAATCATACACATTTATGGAATTTTAAAAAAAAAACTTATTCTAGCCTTGTAAATAAACTCAAAATAAAAAATAAATTGCCCAAGATTAAAAATGCTTGGAATACTGTAGGATTTTATTCGCTTGACGAAAGATTGAGTAAAAATAAAATTAAAATCATAAACGGTATTCACGATAGTGACGCCTCGTATTTACTATTTACAAGAGGTAAATTTAAAAAGTTCAATTTAATATCTAGCGGAACACATATTGTGATCATGAATGCCTTCACCCCGCCAAAATGTCTAAAAGAAGATAAAGAAATGTACGGAGGTATTAATGTCTTTGGAAAGGTAGTTCCTACAGTTCGTTTTATGGGCGGAAGAGAATATCAACTTCTAAATAAAAAACTTAAAATAAATAAAAAATTTAAAAGTTTTGATATTAGATTTTTTAAAAAAAAAAATTTTTTATATCCATCATTTGGCATTGGTGGACCATTCAGCAGAATGAAAGGTATTTATAAACCTTTTTTAAAAGAAAATCATACTTCAAGATACATGGCAATTATAACATACATTGCATTTGTATTAAATTATTGTATGGACTTAATCAATTGTAGAGAAAATATAATAATTACCGGACCATTAATTAATAATAAAAATTTTCTTAGAATAATTGGTGCGCTTAGAGAAAGTCAAAAAATATATTTAAGTTCTAATCAAGAGGGTACGGGTATTGGAGCAAGCTTGTTATTTAATTTAAAAAAAAAAATCGACCTAAATTTAAAATTATATAAAAGCAAAAAAATACCTGAAATAAATTCTTCATATGAGTATTGGATAAAAAAATTGAAAAATAATTAATTTGAGAAATTTAAACAATACCTGGCTTATTTTTCTTATCCTGAATACGTATCTTTGATTTTTCTTTTTTATAATTCAATTCTCTGTAGGTATATATAGGCTCTATTGCATTATTATTTTCATATCTTATTTTTTTAATTAATCCACTTACATCGGTATTAAAAGCTTCTTTTAATAATAAATTTGCTCCAATAATATCATTTTTCTTTTGTAATTCTGCTAGTATTTTTTGATCAACTAGTATTGATTTTACATAGGCAGTTATTATTTCGTTTGAGCTTTGTATTAAACTTTCAATAGGATCTGTAACATTATGAGACTGATCAATCATATAAGATATATTTGAAATTTTCTTTTGATGAAATGCATCTACAAGTTCATTAAAAATTAAAAAAAGTTCATAAGGGTTAATAGATCCTGTATCAAGATCATCATCACCATATTTACTATCATTAAAATGGAAACCACCTAATTTTTTAAGATCAATTAATCTTGAAACAATCATTTCTATATTTGTATTAGGTAAATGATGTCCTAGATCGACAAGACACATGGCTTTTTCTCCAAGTTCCTTAGCACACACATAACTTGTTCCCCAGTCGTTTATAACAGTTGAATAGAATGATGGCTCATAAGGTTTGTGTTCTAATAAAATTTTCCAATCAGCTGGTAATGATTTATAAATTTTTTTCATTGAGTCCACATAATGAGACAATGATCTTGAAAAATTTTGCTGACCCGGGAAGTTACCACCATCTGCAATCCAAACTGTGAGCCCTTTTGAACCTAAGATTTTACCTTTTTCTATACATTCCAAATTTAATTCTATTGCCTGTTGTCTTATAGATTTGTCAGAATTTGTTAGACTTCCAAATTTATAAGAATATTTTTGATTAATTTGATCTTGGAAGCTATTTGAATTTACTACATCAAATTTAATACCAAAGTTTGTAGCATGATCTTTTAAAGCTTTATAATCATCGACATTATCCCAAGGAAAATGTGGTGATATAGAAGAAGTTATACCAACCAAGTCATTTACAACGCCACAATCTTCAACTTTCTCAAAAATATTTCTAGGTTCCCCAAAACCTGGAAAACGGCCAAACCTTGTTCCTCCTGTGCCCAAACCCCATGAAGGCAATGCAAGATCTAAATTTGAAATTTTCTCCTCAATATATTTAATATCAATATTTAATCTTGATACTTTTTTACAAAAATAATCATAATCCTTATTTAAATTTTCTGAATATTTTTTATTAGAATCAAATATTTTATTTTTATCAACAGCTTTGAACATTAATCATCAACTCCCCAACCCATTGATGTCATAAACGAATTGTTTTCAGATGTTGTATCTAATCGTGAAAGCTGAGCAACTATTTTAATATTACTTTTGAGAATTATTGAGTAAGGTACTTCTCTCAATAGTTTTTTGTTATTTAAAAGTGTAATATTGTCTAGTCTAAGATGCAAACTTCTTTTTGCCTTTAAGGTATGTTTATAATTTTCTAATGGTTCACTATTTTCGTAATAAAAAGATATATTGATTAAAGCATCTTTATCAGACGAATTAAGCATACATAAAGACTCGTGTCCAAATTGATCTCCATTTTTTGAGGTTTTATAAGGATGTCCTTTTGCAGGTAGAAATGCATCAGGAAATATCCATGTTTTCTTTCCAATATCACTCATTTTTACATTCACAATATTTATTAAAAATTGTAAGTCCAGTAATAAATACAATTAATGGACTGTTTTATAAAGGTGTGATTTAACTGATTAAATTTAAAAAGGAGAAATTCTAAGTGCCCAATAAAGTAAACATAATGCCAATGGCAGGAGAAGGACTTAGATTAAAAAAAGCAGGATATAACACTCCCAAGCCTTTAATAAACCTTAATGGAAAACCAATGTTTATAAGATCTGCAGAATGTATGCCTGATGCAGATTTTTGGATTTTTATAACGCAAAAAAAATTTTTAGATGATGGGAAGATAGAAAAAGAAACGAAGAAATATTTTAAAAATTATAAAATTTTATCTGTGAATAAATTAACGGAGGGTCAAGCATCAACATGTGGATTAGCCTCTGAATACTTAAAACAAGATGATCAAGTATTTATAAATGCATGCGATAGTTATATAAAATTTAATACTGATAATTATAAAAAACAAATTGAAACTTATGATGTATTAGTTTTCACTACAAAATGTAAAAAAATTCATTTAACAAATCCAAACGCTTACGGATGGGTAAGAAATAACAAAGAAAACAATTTAGAAATTTCATGTAAAAAACCATTTAACGAAAATCCTATAGATGAGAGACCTATAGTTGGATCTTTTTTTTTCAAAAAATCTGAGTTTTTCATAAATTCTTTAGATTTATTATTCAAAAATAAAAAAAAAGTTAAAAATGAATATTATCTTGATGTGGCAATAGAAGAGTCGATTAAACTAGGTCTCAAAGTAGGTGAAATATTGGTAGACAATTATATAGATTTGGGAAATTATAAAGAATTAGAAAAGTACGATAATACTGATTTTAAGAGATAAAATATTTTTTAATTTAAATCATGAAAAGTTTAAGTATTGTAATACCCTGTTTTAACGAAGAAGATAATATTTCTTCCCTGTTTGACAATTTAGAAACTCTTAAAAAATCATATGAATATCTAGAAATTATTGTTGTTGACAACGGTTCAACTGATGATTCTTTACATAAAATTCAATTACATAAGTTATACAAAAACAAATTAATAAAGCTTGTAATTGTTGAAAAAAATATTGGATATGGAAATGGAATTATGGAAGGTGTATATCGATCTACTTCGAAGTATATATCGTGGTGTCATGCAGATTTACAAACTCCACCCCAGTATGTTTGTGATGCTTTTGAAAAAAATTTTGATAAATTAGAAAATGAAAAAATAATAATAAAAGGAAAAAGGTTAAATAGAGATATTTTTGACCAAATATTTACTTTTGGTATGTCAATTATTGCAAGTCTTATATTTGGAAAAAAATTAACTGATATAAATGCACAACCAAAAATATTTTCAAAAAATTTCTTATCATTTTTTAAAAATCCTCCTAATGATTTTTCATTAGATATATACTTAATGGTAGTAGCGATACAAAATCATTATAAAATTATTGAATATCCAGTAAGATGGGATGAAAGGGTAGCTGGTGAAGCAAAAGGAGGAGGTTCCATTAAAGCAAAATTAAGACTAATTATACAAACTCTCAAATGTATTATTGCTTTAAAAAAAAAATTTAAAACAAGTTGAACTTTTTAATATGGAAATAATTATTCATAGGGTTAATTCTTTAAAAAAATTAAAAAAATTACCAAATTTTTTTGGTACAGAAATTGATATTAGATCTAAAAATTCACACTTAATTTTAAATCATGAACCTGATAGCAAAGGTGATAAGTTTGAAGATTATTTACATGAGTATAAACATGGAACTTTAATTTTAAATATTAAAGAAGCTGGAATTGAAAACGAAGTTATAAAAAAAGTAAAAAAAGCAAAAATCAGTTCATATTTTTTGTTAGATGTTGAATATCCATATATTTTTAAAAGTATTAAAACTAGACAGAGAAATATAGCGATTAGATTTTCAGAAATTGAATCAATTAACACAGCTAAAACTTTACAAAAATATTTTAATTGGATATGGATCGATACAATAACAAAATTACCAATATCTAAAAACAATTTAAAAATAATTAAAAAATATAATTCATGTATTGTTTGTCCAGAAAGATGGGGCAGACCTAAAGATATAGAATTCTATTGGAAAAAATTAACTAAATTAAAATTTATTCCTAACGCAGTTATGACTGAAGAAAGATATGCAAATATATGGAATAATTTACTTAAAACAAATAATTAAATTTATGTCTTTTATTTTAAAAAAAAAATTATTAAATTTATACAATTTTAAACCCTCTGGGCCTTTTTTATTATCTTTTGGAATATTAGTAGGTGGAACTTCATTTACTATGTTTTTAAATCTTTTTTTAGGAGTCATAGATCAAATATATATAATATATGCTCTATTTACTTGGTTTTGGTTAAGAATTGTTGAAATACTTTTTAATATTTTAAGTAAAAAAAATAATAAATTATTTTCATTTTCATTAAGTTGGCAATTCCCAATTTTGTTGATATGTTTGCTTGGATTATTTCATATTAAATTACCAATCTATTTTCTTGCTTCAATTGCACTTATAGATCTTTTACTTTTTTTTTTAATTAATATTTATAAAAATATAAATTTAAGTTGGCAAAAAATGATTATAGGTTTTGTAGCAGGATCTATAATTATTGGATTGTCAAATATTCATACAGGTACTCTTCCATGGATAAATGAATTAGCTTATGTGGGTATTGTGGGCACAGATTATTTGCGTGACGCAGCAGTTGCAAACTCTTGGTCTGAATATTCATCCATAAGTCACGGAATTCATGGACTTCTTTTCGAGCCCTATCATGTTCTTTTTGCAATTTTTATTGATCCATTTATTAGTGATACAGTTAATGTAATTAAAGTTTTCACTATACTTGCAAACATAATGATGCCGACGTTTCTTATATATGGATGCTCCAAGTTAATTATTTATATGGGTTCAACTTATATTTCTAAAAATTGGTTACTTATCTTAATGTTTTTTATACTTACGTTTGCATCCATAGATTATGTTCTTGGACAAAGATCACTTTTAATTGCAACACTTTTATATATTTCGGTAATTCCATTATTATATTACGCAGTTAGCAAATCTAAGATTAATAATTTAGAAATAATTGTTTTATCGTTTCTCGTCCCAGTCACAATTTTTGCTAGAGCTTTTCATGGATTATTTTTATTAGGTTTAATATGTTATTTTTTGTCAGTAAAAAAAAATTCGCAAAAAATAATAATATTATCTTCTATTATTTTTTCATTTTTATTTATTATTCTTTATTTTGGACAAACAGACAGAGCTTCTAGCGCTATAGGATTTGGTTATTATCAGTATTTTTTAAATTCCTCTGATCTATATATTAATAGTTTTTTGATCCCAATAATTCTTTTTATATTTTTTTTAATTCTAAAGAAAAATCCTATTAACTTAAAAAATATAAAACAAATTGTTAATAATAAATTTTTATTTTTTTTGCTTTTTGCTTGTTTACTCATTTTGGTGTTAGCTTTGAGGACTAGCGGTTATAGTGATACTTTTTATCAATTGTTACCTACTTTCTGGTTTCTATTTTTTTTCCTAATTACACCAGAATTTAAACTTCTTTTATTTACAAAGGCGGATGAGTCACTTATTTTTGATAAATCTGTAATTAAATATTTCTTATTAATTTCTTTATTTATAGTTTCAATTGCTTTTTTTAAAAAACATTTAGTTTCTATAAATAATGATAGCGGAACATTAAAACATACAGTTAAAAGTGTGAGAATACTAAATGATAATTGGAATTTTCAAAAAGATAATAAATTTTTAATGGATGATGTTAATATAAACTATTGTAAAAAAAATAAGTTTGATATTTTTTGTGAAATTAGATCTAAGCTCTTTGGTTTATCAAAATTAAATGAATTTACTAATAATGTGTATCCAAAAAAAATTCTTCAAAAAGCTAAAGATATATCTTTAAAATTAAATGGAACCACCGCTATTTATATTTCTCCAAAAAATCAATATTGGTCGTTTTTTCAATACAAAGAAGGAGTTGTTACTGCAGATATAAAATCAAGTCTTTATTTTATGGCACTAGGTAAAATGCCACTTATCTTTGGAGTAAAATCAGAAAGTACTGATTTAGCTTATTCAATAAATACCGCTCATAAGAATTTTGGTACACTGAAAAATCTTGACTTACTAGGAACAGATAATGATCTTTGTTCTCATGCAAAAAAAGTTAAGGTTGATAATATTATTTTATTTGGATCTAATTTAGATACCAGAATTTTAAAATGTAATTAAATATTTATTTAATTAAAATCAATTATATTTTTACACCAGCACCTTTAAGAAATTTTGCTGTCTCATCAAGTTGCCATCTTGGATTAACGTTATAATTTAATTTATTAAATATTTTTTTTTTATATTTCTCTAATCCTACTAATGCAATCATTGCTGCATTATCACTACATAAACTTATATCAGGAAATAAACATTCAAATTTATTTTTCTCACACACTTCTAATAATTTTTCCTTTATTCCTTTATTTGCAGCAACACCTCCAGCAACAACAAAAGTCTTTCTTAAATTTTTATTTTCACTTAAATAAATTTCGAAAGCCTTCTTAGTTTTTTCAACAAGAATTTCCTCAATAGTTTTCTGAAATGAGGCTGCAAGATCAAATTTATCTTGTTCAGTTTTTATTTTTGATTGAACTCTTAATATTGCTGTTTTTAATCCTGCAAAAGAAACGTTGCATCCACCTTTGTTTAATATTGGTTTAGGTAATTCAAATTTATTTTTATCTCCTTTTTCTGCATACTTTTCAATTTTAGGTCCACCAGGAAATTCAATCCCTATTATTTTTGCTGTTTTATCATAAGCTTCTCCTAAAGCATCATCAATCGTTGTACCTAATCTTTTATATTTTCCTAAGTCTTCAACGGATAAATACTGTGTATGTCCACCTGAAATTAATAGTAACAAATATGGAAATTTTAAATCTGTATTTAACATTGGACTTATTGCATGACCCTCTAAATGATTGACGGCAATAAAGGGTTTATCTAAGGAGGCAGCAATAGTTTTTCCAAAGTTTAATCCAACAGTTAAACAAACTATTAATCCTGGTCCTGCAGTCGTTGCAACAGCATCAATATCACTAAGATTTATTTTACTTTCTGAGATTGCTTTTTCAGTAATAAGGTCAATTTTTTCTACATGCGCTCTTGCAGCTAACTCAGGTACCACGCCCCCAAATTCTTTATGTATATCAAACTGACTGGAGACTATATTTGACAAAATCTTTATTTTTCCGTTTTCTTCTTGTATTATTGATGCTGCAGTTTCATCACAACTAGATTCAATGCCTAAAATTGTAATTTTTTTATTCATAATATTATAGATAGTACAATTAGATTATAAGATTTAAATATAAAATTATTAATGAAAAAAAATAAAATATTAATTGGAACTAGAGCAAGTAAATTAGCTATGATTTATGCTAATCAAGCAAAATACGAATTAAATAAATTTTTTTCAGGGGAAATTGAAATTGTGAAAATAACAACTGAAGGGGACAAAAATCAGAGGGATAGATTAAAAGACATTGGTGGCAAAGGTTTATTTTCAAAAAAAATTGAAGAAGAATTAATAAATAAAAAAATAGATCTTGCTGTGCATGCATTAAAAGACATGCCATCTCAAGAAACTCCTGGTTTAATAACGAATTGTTTTTTGAAAAGAAATTCTCCAGAAGAAATACTCATAACAAAAGACAATAAAAAATTTAGCGAATTAAATTCAAATTCTATTATTGGAACCTCTTCATTTAGAAGAGAATTTCAATTAAGAAGAATAAGAAATGATTTAAATTACAAAATTATAAGAGGCAATGTAGATACAAGAATATCTAAATTAAATAAAAATGATTATGATAGCATCATACTTTCTAAGGCTGGGATAAAATCTTTAAAATTAGATCATTTGATTTCAGAGGAATTTTCAACCGAAAAAATTATACCAAGTGCAGGTCAGGGAATTGTTTCTATACAATGTAGAAAAGACGATGATGATATCATTAATCTTCTTTCTAAAGTGAATGACAAAGTTTCAAGTATTTCTGCCTTATCAGAACGTAAAGTATTAAGTATCTTAGAAGGTGATTGCCATACAGCTGTTGGAGTTTTTTCTAAAGTAAATAATAATAATTTTGAAATCTCTGGAGAACTTTTTTCAATAGATGGTAAAAAAAGATATTTTAAAACTATTAAAGATATTCCTTCAAATTTTTTAAAAGCAAGTGAAGAAATAGGAAATTATCTTAAAGTAGAAGCAAAAGATACTTATAAAAAATAATGCATATATTATTAACAAGACCTTTAGAAGATTGTTCAGATTTAATAATTAAGTTT